>Ga0272446_1000597_pt1 | contig 55615 bp, 40 predicted proteins | sample YNPCB0061_FD_194587 | JGI IMG/M metagenome (GOLD analysis project Ga0272446, IMG submission 194587) | Hot spring microbial mat communities from Yellowstone National Park, WY, United States - YNP-CB-006-1 | ecosystem: Environmental > Aquatic > Thermal springs > Hot (42-90C) > Sediment | place... | reverse complement strand
TTTTTGAGAATGCGACTGAAGTAGTCCTGCATATAGGCTTCCAAAGTAGTCAACTCCTCAGGGTTGATGCCAAAAGTAGCACATACCTCTTCCATCTGCGCCGTGAGGGGAATGCCACTCTCCAACACATCGGCATAAGCCATGCGTTCCGCAAAACCCCAACCCCACTCAAAACTCAAGGCAATACTACGCACCACTTTCAGCAATTTGATGGGCATGCGCGCAGTTCTGGCGGTGCGCCCAGAGAGGCGTTCACACAGTTGGATAATTTCCGATGGTAACCATGCCTTAGTGCCTGCGATCGCATAGCTTTGGCGGGCAGTTGCTTCTAGCTGTAGTGCCTTGACCGCAAACTTGGCAATGTCTTGCGTGTTCATGTAGGCAATGGGGGTATTCTCTCCACCAATCCAGATAGTTTGGTTTTCCAAAATGGGAATGGCATATTCACCAATTAGGTTCTGATAGAAGCCGCAAGGCTTGAGAATGGTATAGTTTAATTTGGTCTCTGCCAAAAACTTCTCCGTGCAATGTTTAATATCCATCAGCGGCACTTGGGGATACTTTTCCGCATTGAGGATAGAAAAGAAGATAAAGCGATTGATATTGGCTTTTTCCACTGCCTGAATCAGATTTACCTTTCCTTCCCAATCCACCTGACGCATGCGCAGAGAATCGGTGGGGCGAGTGGTTGCTGCATCAATTACATCGGTTACATGCTCAAGGGCATAGGATAAAGTACTGGGTTTGGTCAAGTCACCCATCACCAAGTCAGCCCCCCATTCCTTGAGGAAACTGGCTTTTTTGGGCGATCGCACCAAGCATTTCACTTTCAATCCCTGCTCGAGGGCATAACGAGCCACCTGCCTGCCCAGTGTGCCTGTTGCCCCAACAATTAAAACTGACTGCACCATTTAGAGTTTTATAAAAAATTTATTAACAATATTTAATGTAGCAGACAGGGTGATCTATCGGTTATTGCGGCGATCAGCCTAGAGAGGCAACATTTTTAAGGGCAGGAGCTTACTCAAGTTCTGCCCCAAGCGAAACGCCTGCATATCGTAGAGGTTAATTTCTATGCTGCTGGGCAGTTGCTCGACAAATTTTCTGGCGGTTTCCAGATCGCAACCGGAGATATGACTGAATTTGTCGCTGATGTCATAGCTGGCATTGGGATTGAGCGGCGGTTTAGCATGGATTTGCCAACGGCGGGGCAGACGCATTTCTCCCTGCTCGATGCGGCGCAGACCAGCAATGGAAGCTAGCACAATCAGGCGATCGCCTTCGTTGAGCAGATCATCATCACTGGGCAGGTAAACCTTTTGGATACCGTCCACACCTGGCATCAGGGTTTCCAAAAAAATTGGCACCACATCATAACCATAGGCAACCTGCGCCAGAGTTTTGCCCACTAGGGTATCCCCTGGGGTAATTTCGTACTCCGCCACTAGCACGGTTTGATTACTCAGGCGGAACACGCTGAGCATATCTTCGCCAAAGGCGGCACCAGCAAACGCTTCGGCAGAGAGGGCGTAGGCATTGAGGGCTTTGGATTTGGGCAGGAGTTCTTCCAGATTTTCGCTAAAAAATTGGTCTTGGGTACGAATTACCAGATCGATGTGGCGGTTGATCTTACGGGCGGCGTTTTTTGCCAGCAGGGTAACTTCGAGGTTGAGCATCTGATTGTCGGTAACTGCCACCACACTGCGCGCGGTTTGTACATTGGCTTGCACAAGGTCTTGCGGTCTGGTTCCGGAAATGACTGGAGTTTGCGGCGGCGGGTTCAAATCCCCAGTCTGTCGGGTAAGAATCACTATCGGCTGGTTGAGTTCGTGCAGCAGTCTGGCTACCTTCTGCCCCAGTCTGCCAAAGCCTACTATGACCACATGATCTTCTTCGGGAATGGGAATGCCCGCCTTGAGAAAGTCAAATTTGGCGCTAATCAGACTGTCGGCAATAATACCCAGCACGCCCAAGACATAGATAATGCTTATCACTGTAGTCATCAGGCAAAAAATTTCCACCCACTCAGGAACGGGGAGATCGCCTAACCCTCCAAACACATCGCCATAGCCGCCCAACAACAGCACAACGGCAGTGGCGGCGGCGCGGTGCAAAGGTAGGTTGCGCACATGGTTGTATAGCACTAGGGTATTGGCGAGCCACAGGATAAAGCCCACGATCATGCCAAAGAAAACTGCTTGGCGCGCTTGCTTGGCTTGAATCCACTCCCAGAAACTAGCCAGATTGAATTGGCGCAGATTCTCTAGCCAACTGGCGATCACAGAGCGGCGCTTTTTCTTTTTGACTGGGGCGCGCTGGTTCACGGTTTGCCGATCAATCAGTTCAATGTAGGCACAGCGATCGCCAACTTTCAGTCTGTGCTCGGGTTGCCACTGAAAAAACAAGCGATCAGACGGCACATCGGGGGTACTGATCAAACGGTGCTGACGGCGGTGTAGGTTGTGGGCTGGCAAATCTAACCATTGCATATCCTTGGGGGTTAGCTCCTGCTCCACCACCCGCATGGAGAGGTCGCCAATGGGGAAAAAACCTAAAGTATCCCTAGCGATTCCAGCAGTGGCAAAGGCGGCGGCGGGCAGTTCGGTCGGGTCGAGGGCAACAAAGCCCCCCAGTTGTTCCTTGAGCAATTCGTTGAGATTGGCTTGCGATGATCGCACTACCAATCTGATGCCGGGGTTGAGCCTTCTGGCAGCGATCGCCCCCTCAATGTTGGCACCTTCATCACTGGTAACAAAGAGGATAGCTCGTGCCGAGTGAATCCCTGCCTGCTCCAACACATCGGTACGGCGACAATCCCCCAGTAGGATTTTGCCATCTAGCAAGCGATCCAAGTCGCTCACTTCCGCCAGTTCTGGCTTGACCCGATCAATGCCGATTACTTCCACTTGGTAGTTGCGATAGGCAAATTTTTTCAGATCTAAAACACAGTGCTGACCCAAACCGCCCAAACCACAGACAATAAAGCGATCTACGCGCTGTTCTCCTGTGGTAATAAATAGTTGACTCTCGCTCACGCCTTGGGGCAGGCTGGCTAAAACTTGAGAAAAAGGGGATTTTATCTCGGATTTAGCTAGGTTGGCGCGCATCCATGACCGAGATTCTGGCACAAAATACAGTTGCTCCAGCCACTGCGGAAAGGGCTGACCAGTTTCATAGCCAAAAATCCGCAGATAGAGCGCACTCTCCACACCCATTTTCGCCATACCCTGACTGACAAAATTGATCATCACATCGGGGTCTGGCACTCGCTTCCCCTCAAACAAAATGTGGAGGCATTCCTCTCTTGATAGCACTTGCACTTGGATATGTTTGCCTTCCAAGGCTCTTTGCATCAAAATAGCGATCGCCTCACCATCGCCACGCTTCGCCAATTCCTGTAGGTTAGACTTCGACATCTGATGAACTATTAGCTCACATCGCTTGCGACTGGGGCAAGTCTAGTTTTAGCTTAGCCTATTTGTCTAAAACTCCAAAAGGGTTTAACACCATATATCACTTTGATATAATTTATATTTAACCGCTATGGGACGAGATATAGGTTTAGGTTTGCCTAGTGTGGGAGATTTGATAGGCAGATACACAGAAGGAGAACGCAGTTTTCGGGGGGAAAATTGGCGGGGGGTATTCTATGCCAATGTCGAGCTTGCCAATGCCGATTTATCAGGAGCTAACCTTGCTTTTGCCAACCTCAGCAATGCTAACTTAATTGGGGTGATTTTAGATCGGGCAGACCTCAGCGGCACAGACATACAAGGGGCAAATTTGATCGGGGCAAGTTTAGTAGGGGCACGGCTGATTGCTACTCGCATGTCCCATGCCAAGATGCTAGCCGTTGATTTGACTAATGCCAACATGAGTTCAGGCAATCTCAGTGGGGCATCGCTGGTATGTGCTGTGCTGATCGGGTCAAAGTTGATGGGAGTTGATGCCAGTCACACCGATTTTGCAGGGTCAGACCTGACCAATGTGGACTTGCGCAGTGCTAATTTGCAATATGCCTGTTTTACTGATACTAATCTTAAGAATGTAAATCTCAACAAAGCCAACCTCGCTGAGGCGGATTTTTCGGGGGCAATTAACCTTACCCCAGAGCAGGTAATCTCAGCAGTGAATTGGCAATCAGCGAAGTATCATGAAAATTTTCGGCAATTACTCCCAGCTTAGCCTTTTAGCTTTGGTAGCCATTAGCACAGTGGCGAGTAGCCCAGCCTCAGCCCGACCCCAGAGCAATCAGGTGGTGGGCTGTGATCTGCTGATTGTGGGCGGTGGTCTGGCAGGCACTGCTTCAGCCTATGAGGCGCTTTTGGCGGGGAAAACCGTATGTATGACAGAGATAACTGACTGGGTGGGGGGGCAGATTTCCAGTCAGGGGACATCAGCGCTGGACGAAGCCAAAAAGATGCGATCGCTCCAGTTTTTTCCCAGAGGATACAACCTACTGCGGCAGAGAATCCAAGAGAAGTACGGCACATTGAACCCTGGGGACTGTTGGGTGAGTGTAGCTTGCTTTATGCCCCGCGATGGTCATGAGATTTTGCTGACGATGCTTAAAACAGCAGAACAACAGGGGCAGGGACAACTGAAATTCTTTCCTAATACAGTAATTAAAGAGTTGGATTTTAGCGCCGATGGCAAGCAGATTAGCAGAGCGATCGCCATTCAGCATCAACCTCAGCCCAATACACCACCTCTGAATACAGATTTCCTTTCTCAGATTTACCAAGATATTTACAGCTACGAAAATTCGCCGCGCCTTAAAAAAACTATTATTCAATTCCAACCCCAGAGCGATCGCCAGCGCCGTTCAGCTCAATGGTATGTGATTGAAGCCACAGACACTGGAGAAATTATTGCCCTTGCCGATGTACCCTACCGTTTGGGTTTAGATAGGCGATCGCACCTCAATCCTTCCTCTCCCACTTTAGAAAATGACAATTACTGCACGCAGGGATTTACTTTCACCTTTGCCATGGAACACACGGAAATGCCCCAGCCACAGGTAAAGCCGCCCTTCTATGAGCAATATCTCAACAACTACAGCTACGACACCAATCCCCGCATCGCCGACTTCAATAATGTGTTCACTTACCGCCGCATCTGGCGCAATCCTGCACAACCACGCATTCCCTTCCCGCCCTTCCAAGTAGGACTGCCCAAAGTGGGGGATATTTCCATGCAGAACTGGACATGGGGCAATGACTACCGCCCCGGCACAGCCAAAGACAATCTCATCTATTCCCGCAGGCAACTACAAGAATTAGGACAACTAGAGCGAGGCAAGTGGCTGGGCGGTCTAAGAGTTGATGCCTTGAGAAAAGGAGAAGAAACCGCACTGGGCTTTTATTATTGGCTAGTGGCAGGCACTACGGATTCCCAAGTGAGCGATCGCCAAATCACTCCCAATCCCAATAACCGCCTCCTCAAAGGATTGGATTCGCCCATGGGAACTCTGCACGGTCTTTCCAAATTCCCCTACATCCGCGAGTCCCGCAGAATTATCGGCAGACCTAGCTACGGCTACCCTGACGGCTTCATGATTACAGAAATAGATATTTCCCGTCAGAACTTTCGCAGTGATTTCTATCGCCAGAACTTACCCGCTGAACAGTATCGCCATCTTTGGGTGGCATTGGCAGGTTTGGATAAAATACGGGTGATTCGTGGCGAATTGAGCATTGATCAGGTGCATCCCCGTACTCGTTCTAGTATCTATCCCGACAGTGTGGGTATTTCCCAATATGCCATTGACTTCCATCCCTGTCTAGCAGAATATCCTGCGGAAAAACTGGGTAATTCCGAGCGATCGGGAGTGCGCCAAGCCCACGGACCAGCCTATCCTGCCCAGATTCCCCTGCGTGCCTTGATTCCCCAAAAAATTGATAATCTTCTAGTAGCAGGCAAAAGCATTGCCAACAGCACCATCGCTTCAGCCGCCTATCGAGTGCATTCCTTTGAGTGGTCATCAGGTTCAGCGGTGGGAATTACCGCTAGTTTTGCCCTCGAGAAGGATATTTTCCCCTATGAACTCACAGCGGATTTGCCAAGATTCAATCCATTGCTTCAAGAATTGCAAAAGAGAATCACTGCTAATGGAAATCCCATCGCTTTTCCTAATACTTCTATTTTTAATCTGAATTGGCAGGAATGGGGGGTGTGGTAGCTTCTTTGTAACCAAGACAAATACTACTCCAAATAGTTGAAAGTTTCTATTTTTTGCCAGAGTTTGCAGATGCTGGATTTATCTATAGCACTTTTTGCCAAGTTCAGAGTGAATGGAGCCATCACACTACTTTGCAACTCTCAAAAAGTCACACCCTCACTACTGAGATACCCAGTAAATTTTTTGTAAACTTGCCGGTTTTTGCAGAACTATGGTACAATTTGCTAATGTCAAAATTTGGTTTGCGCCTATTACATAGTTAATACCTTAACTACCCACAGCAAAAACCAGAGACAGCAGGTGCTTTTTAGCTTAATTTCCTGCCGAGGTCTAGCGCAATAGGGTTACAAGCTCGCTGTTCTTGCAGTGTGCCATTTGAGTAATCTATCTGCCTACCTCGCCTTGTCTGGAATTAGACAAGGTTTTTTATTTGGCAACTCAAACCCGATCAGGAGGTGAATTTAATGGGAAAAACCTTAGCGCAAAAGCAAGAGGTGGTGGCGGATTTGCAGTCTGCCCTGAGCAAGTCGCAGATGGTAATGGTGATTGACTATGCAGGACTGTCTGTAGCAGAAATTACCAAACTCCGCAAGCAGTTGCGCCCAGTGGGTACATTCTGCAAGACTACCAAAAATACCTTGATGAAAAAGGCGATCGGCGATCAAGCCAAATGGCAACCCGTCAGCGATCTACTCAAAGGTACTTCGGCGTGCCTATTTATCGAGTCAGACATTGCCGCTACTCTCAAAGCCTATCAGGCATTCCAAAAGGAAACCAAAAAAACTGAACTGCGTGGCGGGGTATTTGACGGCAGAGCCTTTGCCCCAGACCAGATTAAAGCAGTTGCCGAACTGCCTCCTCGTGAGGAACTGTTGGCGAAAATTGCTGGGTTGGTCAATGCCGTACCCAGTCGCCTGGCGGGCAGTGTCAATGGCGTACCGCAAGCCCTTGGCAGAGCCATCAACGAAGTTCCTGCCTCCTTGGCAAGAGCCGTCAAAGCCATGCAAGAACAAAAAGCCAGCGCCAACTAATCGTTTTATTCACCAAACATTCACTCAAAATAAGGAGAACATTCCATGTCTAAAGTTGAACAAGCCTTTGAAGTAATTACTAGCCTGAGCATTTTAGAAGCGGCAGAGCTAGTCAAAATGATGGAAGAGAAGCTGGGCATCTCGGCGGCGGCTCCTGTGGGCGGCATGATGATGGCGGCTCCTGTAGCTACAGCCGCTGCTACGGCAGAAGCCGCACCAGCGGAACCTGTAGAAGAGAAAACCGCTTTTGATCTGGTATTGGAAGAAGTTCCTGCCGATAAGAAGATTGCCATTCTTAAAGTGGTACGGGAAATCACGGGACTGGGTCTCAAAGATGCCAAAGACTTGGTGGAATCTGCACCCAAGCCAGTCAAGGAAGGTATGCCCAAAGCTGATGCGGAAGCCGCTAAGAAGCAGTTGGAAGATGCTGGAGCTAAAGTCTCCATCAAATAGACTGAATCGCACCTATGGAGGAACTCCTCTTCCATAGGTTTCTCCTCTAGTTTAGAAATCTTTGCTTGGATAAAATCTTTACTAAGCTTCAAAGCATACTTTCTACAAAGTTTAGAGATGGTCGATTTATCTATAGAATTTTTTTACCAAACTTCAGAGTGAATAGAACCATTACACTGCCTTGAAACTCTCACTTTCTTTAGACTGAACTTAGTTTTAATACAGTTTTTTCCCTGATTACTGACCACAGAGAGAACAAGCACTCACTTAGAGAATTAAGAGAAACAATTTGTAGAAGGTAGCAATTTTTTTTACAACTTTTTCTAGTAACTGCAATACAGCGTTGGCTAGGCTTTTTATGAGGCAGTTTCGTATTTTCTCCTCTCCCCCAGACAATCTGGTAGGGGGGGCGGAGCCGCAATTTTCATCAAACTGATGCATTGGATCGCTATGGTCAAGATTTTCATTCCAGACAGGGGGCAAAGCCACCATCCTCTGCTGAATCGTTCCTACCATTTCCCTCCTGCCGCTGACATTAACTGCATCTCTTCCTCATCCAAGATGATCTCTGCGCCTTAATTCTGTGTTTTTTCTGACCACATAAGTCAAAATGGAAAACAACAGCCTGTACATTGCTTCTAAATTGAGACTAAGAAAGGAGAAGCAGATATGATAGTGAACCAGCAGGTGAAAATTATGACTATTAGCCATGGAAAATCAAAATTCACAAACAGTGCTCAACTTGATCGGGCGGGTGTTTGCTACGGAAAAGCACCCCAGCACCCCTGACACCTTTCACTTTTGGACGGAGGTAGATACCCCCGTTGGCATTGGTACGATTGTCCAGGTGGTTGTGCCTCAGCCACCCAAACGCAACTCTAAGCACAGGCAAGCCACTGAGTGGCATATCTACGGCATTGTGGTAGAAGCTGAGGGCTATACGGATTTGGTATCGGCGCTCTATGATTTTGTGGGTGCAGACCAAAGCCCGCAACAGGCTGATCTTACCCCTACGGTGCGCCCTGAAATGCGTGCCTACAAAGCGGCTGTGTTGCGCATGGAACCAGAGGAACCCATGCAACCTGTGCCCATTGGTCCTGTCTATTTGGCGGACGATCGCGCAGTATTGCTTTCCTTGCGCATGGATGACTATGTGTCCAAAGGGCGGGGCATTCCCATCGGGGTTTATGTGAAGGGGGGGATGAATTCCCCTGTCTATTTGGATGCAGATTTTTTGTTGGGACCCGAGGCGGCACACCTAAACATTACGGGCATTTCTGGGTTGGCAACTAAAACTTCTTTAGTGGAGTTTTTATTACAAAGTATTTTTACCCATTACTATCCCCATGATCCGCAAAAGGGAGTGGCGGCGGTATTTTTTAATGTCAAGGGACCCGATCTATTATTCTTAGATTTGCCCCCTGATCAGTCTGGCAAATTAACTGAGGAGGAATTAGAAATCTATCGCAGTCTGGGAATTAAACCTGAGCCTTTTGCCAATGTGACTTACTATGCGCCCTACAAGCCCGATGGTTATAACTTGAATACTTTGAGAACCCATCCTGATCTATTGCATAATGTCTATCCTTTGCAGTGGGGTTTGCGGGAAATTTTTGAATATACAGAGGTACTGCTCAATCGGGATGATGTGGATGCTAAGGCGGATGCTTTGCTGTCGTTAATAGAAGAAAAAGTGATCCGTGATCCCGATATGAAATATACGGCTGGGGTACAGGTGACTAATTTTGCGAGGTTGGAGGAATGGTTCACCCGCATTTTGGAAGAGATGCAGGATAGTAATCAAAAGGAGTGGCATAGCCATCACATTGCGACTATTTATAAGGTGAAAAATCGCCTGCTGAATATTACTAACCGTTGTAAGGGTTTGGTGGGCAATAATGATTTTACTAGCGATTTGCCTTGGGGTAAATTTCAGAAAAATCATATTTATGTGGTGGATGTTGCTAATCTGGAACCGCTGGCACAAGACTTGGTGTTTACGCGCATTGTCAGCAAGATTAGGGAGCAGTTGGAGCATAATAGTTTGGGAGTGGAGCGAGTAATTATTTTTGTTGATGAACTGAATAAATATGCTGGCTCGGATACGGGAGATACCTATTTGAAACGCACTTTGTTGGATATTTCCGAACGGGGGCGCTATTTGGGCGAGGTGTTATTTTCGGCGCAACAATTTCGTTCTCAAGTACACAAAAGAATTGTGGGCAACTGTGCTACGGCGCTGTTTGGCAGGATGGATATGGATGAGTTGGCAACCCCGGGCTACAGCAATCTTTCTTCAGCGGTGAAGACAAAGTTGGCAACTTTGCCCAAGGGGGAATTGATGGTGCGCCATCCCCACTTTACTCAGCCTGTGTTTGTCAAGTTTCCTCGCCCTGCGGTGATGCGTGGTCAAGATGGTAGGTTGCGCTATCCAGCTAGTGAGGATGTGGATTTTTATACGGCGATGGTCAGAAGATTGCAGAAGTTAGACCCGAAGTTAGTGCCGCAAAAAATTAAGGATGAGATCGCTGATATTGATGCAGAAACACTTCTAACTAAAGTAAATCAGCTAGAGCAGGAACGACCCGCTGATGTTCTCGCGTTCCTAAAAAGCAAGTTGAAAAGTATCCCGAGAATTCAGAGCAATGGCGCAGGGCAGAAAGCGGTTAAAGTTGCGCCGCTATTTCAACCAGAAGATGATGATTATTAAAACCCCTCCGCGATCACCGTCATACCGTTGTCTTTGACCCTAGTAACACTAGGTGGGAGCAGGACATCTGATCGGACTAAGTTTCTAAGTCATTTCTAGTGCAAAACGCTCAGTTTACCGTCGCCAGAAGGGAACGCTCCCTTAAAGAATGAGCATAGATCAAGAAACATATTTTGGCAGTCACGCACGCCACAGAGAGGCTGTTTAATATTAGCACCAATCTAGGCTTTAAGCAAACCCCGTTTGGGACCATGAATCGGGTCTTCCACGATAATTGTCTGCCCCCGATTAGCACCAAGCGAAATAATGGCAATGGGAATTTCCATCAAGTCAGCTAGAAATGTCAGATAGTCCTTAGCGGCTGAGGGCAAATCGGCTAAGGTTTTGCAGTTGCTGGTATCTTTTTTCCACCCTGGCAGGGTTTCGTAGATGGGCTTGGCACGGGCAAAGGCTCTGGCATTGGTGGGGAAATGGCGCACCACTTGCCCATCAATTTCGTAGGCAATGCACACTTTGATTTCGTCAAGGGTATCCAGTACATCCAGTTTGGTGATAGCGAGACAGTCTAAGCCGTTGATGCGCACCGCATAGCGCCCAATTACGCCATCAAACCAGCCACAGCGCCGCTTGCGTCCTGTAGTAGTGCCAAACTCCGCCCCGCGATCGCACAATAGCCCCCCCAGTTCATCTTGCAATTCCGTGGGAAAAGGACCTTCCCCAACCCGTGTGGTGTAGGCTTTGGCAACCCCGATCACCCGATCAATCACCGTAGGACCTACCCCCGCCCCAATACAGGCTCCCCCCGCTACAGGGTTGGAAGAGGTTACATAGGGATAGGTGCCATGATCCAAGTCCAGCAGAGTACCCTGCGCCCCTTCAAACAGGATATTGCGCCGTTTGCGGATGGCTTCATCAATGAACAATGAGGCATCTACCACATGGGGTTTAAGCCGTGCCCCGTAGATGGCATATTCCTCAATGATGGCATCGGCATCGAGGGGAGGGAGGTGATAGAGCTTTTGCAGAATTTCGTTTTTACGGGCGATCGCCTGCGACAGCGTAGCCACCATATATTCCTTATCGATTAAGTCCATCACCCGAATCCCCACCCGCTCTGCCTTGTCAGCATAGGTAGGACCAATGCCCCTGCCCGTCGTGCCAATCCGCTTATGTTCAGTTGCCTGCTCAATCAAACGGTGATAGGGCATGGTGACATGGGCGGTTTCAGCAATGTACAGGCGATCGGTGCATATCTGCAAAGCCTTCAAGCCGTCTAACTCTTGCAACAAAGTCTGGGGATCAATTACAGTGCCGCCCCCAATCACACAATCGGTCTTGGGATTAAGGATACCCGAAGGAATCAAATGCAGTTTAAAAGTCTGATGATTGAGGACTACCGTATGACCCGCATTGGAGCCTCCCTGATAGCGCACTACCACATCGGCGGAACGGCTGAGGAGGTCAGTAATTTTTCCCTTTCCCTCATCGCCCCACTGCGCTCCAATAACAATTACATTAGCCAAGCTTTGTGTATAAATACTGATAATTTTGACAGTCTATAAGTATGACTAAAGGTATAGATGTTTGTCAATAGCTAATTCTTACAGCAGATATGGCGATTGCCACCTAGCTTGGGACAATTTTAAGGGTTAAAAGTTTACTGCTTGCTCTGGGGGCTAGTCTGACACGCCCCAACTTGCAAAACATGGAAACTGAGAATTACCATGGTCAAGATTGTTCCCCCTGCACTAGGCAAAGGATAGCTGTGGCTGGTTGAGGCTTTGGGATTTTGGGTTCCTACAAGCTCAAGAACCGCACAAGTGTTTCCTAGAAAGCCTGTTGCCTGCTATACAACCTCGCTGATACAAATCGCTCATGTCCGCCATAATCACGATGGATTTGCCATTCCTGAAAATCCCCTGCCTGTTGCATCATCTCAACTACCCTTTGGGCTTGTCCTGCCATGACCTCCACGACAAACAAGCCATTGTCAAGCAGAAAATTGGGTAGTTCGCTCACTAATCTTTGCACTGCTTCCAAACCAGACCTGCCGCCGTCGAGGGCAAGGAGCGGTTCGTGGCACTTCACTTCTTCTGCTAGTGTTGCTATTTCTGCAGTGGGGATGTAGGGAGGATTGCTGACTATGCCTGACACCTGCCCCCGCAGATGGTCAATGGCGCTAAACCAGTCACTTTGATGGAAACTGATCTGCTTCTGATGCTTGTCAGCATTGCGCTGAGCTACGCACAAGGCTGACGCACTGATGTCCACAGCATGAACTTGGGCAAATGGCAAAATTTGGCTCAATGCGATGGCGATCGCCCCAGAACCAGTTCCCATATCCAACCAAATCCCAGAACGCAGAGGAGAGCTAGCTGGTATCAGGGAGTGCACCACCTCAATGATTAGTTCGGTTTCTGGTCTGGGGATCAACACCGCAGAATCCACCTCGAGTTCTAACCCACGCCATAGCACCTTACCCGCTAGGTATTGCACTGGCACTCGTTGGCTGATTCTTTTCTGCCAGAGTTCCTGTATTTTGTCTATCTCACCAACCTTAAGCGGTGGTTTGAGCCGTAGTTGCAGTGTGTCTATACCCAAAACGCTGTGGATCAGCCACTCTAGCTCGTATTGAGGTACTTGATATATTTGAGCTTGGGCACTTGTTTGGGAGTACCACTGCCAAAAATCTAAACTGGGGGACTCAGACACTTAACCTTGAATGCGGCGCGAATTATCCTGAAAGGCACTGCCAATGCCCTGAAGAATGCCCCTACCTATCAACCCCAGTCCCCTGCCTACAATGTTGGTCAACACATAGACCACCACACTACCAGCCCATGAGGCAAGGGCTTTGATGCGGGGCGCGATCGCATCTTGGAACTCCCATAAAATCGTGATCCCATAGCGCACACCTTGCAAACTCTCCAGTTCTTGAGTGCGGGGTGCATAAATTTTGTGCTGGCGTAGCCCCATCTCGGTAATGATCAGCAGGGTGTAATAACTCTCAAAAATAGCTCGTGGTTCATCGACATACTTCCAGCGGCGAAACTTCCACGACAGATCATTGCGAAAACGCTCAATATCCCGAGTGGCAAGCAAATTGTGCTGATAAAACTGTTGTTTTATCACTTCTGCATGGGCAAAGTTATTTAATACCGCCTGCATTACCGCATTGGCAATGGTGATGATCAAATTTTCGGTGAGTTGCTCGGTGTGGCGCATAGCCGTAGGACTGCCTACTGTCCAACTGGCGTTGTCCACCGTCAGGGGTTGCCCCTGCACCAGATGGGCGATCAGTTCTGGGAATTGGGGGATCATCAGCTCTAAATTGTCCCGCTCGGTCAACACCTGATCTAAAACATTGGTGTCGCCAATGCGGAAATATCTCCCCAAAAAGCTAGTAGCACCTTCCTGCCAGAGATTGCGCAAAATTTGGTCATAGTTGAGTGAATCCAGCTCAACTGCCGCTGTTTTCAATTCTTGGATCATCAACTGCCACTGGTGCCACACAGCAAGGAGTAGTTCCCGCTTTTTCTTGGGGCGGAGAATGTCTATCTCCATCGGACTGGGACTGAGGTTACTCAGGGTTTGTTGGGGGTGGCGAATTTTATCAGCGATCGCCGCAAAAATTGCTTCACAGAAGTTTCCTGTGCTCATACTGGCGGCGGTTAGGACGGCTTCATCTGGGACAGGACTTGCCGAAACTACAGCCTGCATGGGCGGTTCAGGTAGCAAAATGTGCGCGATCAACCAGCGTGCCGACCTTAGCTCCCGCTTTCTCCCATTCAGCATCCACCTCTGCCACAGTGGCACACCCTGATCGGGGGGGAGATTTTGCAAAGTATGGTCGATTCTCTGCACAGCAGACACCCGGAGATTATGGCGCAGTAATTGCCAAGGGGTGAGGGGGATCAGCTGATCGCTGTTAGAGGACTGCGGCAGATACACACTGCTATAAAACCTGCCTTCAGCCAAAGCAGTAATCGCCGACTCTAGTTCTTGGGACAGGCGGGATCTGGGGCAATAGCCTACTGCGCCCTTATTTTTTGGGCTGTCAGAGCTGGAACTTAAAAGCGCAACTGGGCGATCGCTGATGAACAGCAAACCCACATCGGGGTATTTGCGGCGAATTGTCGCTAGTAGATTTGGTGGTATCGCCTCACTACTGCCCAGCACAAATATATCCACCTCAGCCAAGTCACTCAAATCACGGTATAGCCCCTCATAACTAGCAAAAGTGGATACAGACTGCACGATCGCCATTTCCGCCAGCCAAGACTCCAGCCCCCGCCGCAACAGGGGATCGGTCTCTACTAAAACCAGTTTGAGGGATGGGGCATTCATGCTTCAGCAGGACTGGACTTAGGAGTGGAACTCGGAAAAACTAACCGCAACAGCGGCGGAGCCAAAAAAGTAGTGATGATGACCATCATGATAATTGCCGCATTCAGCGCCTCCGATAAAACACCACTGCTACTGCCAATCCCCGCAAATACCAAGCCCACTTCGCCCCGTGGGATCATGCCCACCCCGATCGCCAACCGATTGAGATTAGGATCGCCAAATACCGCAAAACCAGTAACCACTTTGCCCAGAATCGCCACCGTAATCAAGAACATGGCAATCACCAAGCCCTCACGGTTGGCAGGAATAGCGGGGTTTAAGACACCTAAATCGGTTTTCGCCCCCACAGAGATAAAAAAGGCAGGCATGAGCAAATCGGCGATGGGAACCACTTGATATTGCAGTTCATTCTTCTCATCCGTTTCGTCCAAAATCAGCCCAGCGGCAAAGGAACCGAGAATTGCCTCAAGGTGAATGGCAGAGCCTATGTATGCCATCGCAAAGGCAAAGATGAACGCTGGGACAACGAGGTTGCCTCTGGTCTGGAAGGACTTAGAAACTTTAATAAACAAAGTATTAAAGACCTTACTCAACAGGATTGCCCCCACTAGAAAGCCCGCGGAACTGAGGATTAAATAAACCAGATTGGTAATATCAACTTCTCCTGTCTTTGCCAAACTCGCCACTACCGCCAAAACAATAATCCCTAAAATGTCGTCAATTACCGCCGCTCCCAAGATAATTTGCCCCTCTTTGGAAGACAACTGCCCAATCTCGGACAGCACCTTAGATGTAATGCCAATGCTGGTAGCTGTCAGTGCCGCACCTGCAAAAATAGCGGGAATAGTAGGCACATGAAAGATCAGAATTGCCCCGATTGTCCCCAAGGCAAAGGGAACGGTTACACCAACCACAGCCACTATCACTGCCAAGCCGCCCACCTTGACCAATTCCCGCAGGTCAGATTCCATGCCCACTTCAAATAGGAGAATGATCACGCCGAGTTCCGCAAGTACGGAAATCACCTCGCTGGTGGAGCTAAACACCTCTGGGGTGGCTTCTACTGTTAAACCGCCAGTCACTTGCAGGAATTGCATGATCAGAGAATTAGCTCCAGTGGGGTCTTTGTCGGGGAAAACGATCAAGTGCAGGGCAGACACGCCCACAATCACACCCCCCACTAACTCGCCCAGCACAGGCGGGAAGCCCATGCGGTTGGCAATTTCGCCACCCACCTTACTAGCTAAATAGATAACAACTAGGTTGAGCAATACTGCCGCTAACACCAGAGAGCCATTTTCCGCACTGACTTCGGCGGCAATGGGCAAAAGATTGGCAATCAACATAGGGAGAAAATTTTAGATTTTTTTTCTCATTCTACCTGCTCAAGTCACTCTAATTGGTTTGAGGGGAACAGACAAGATTTACCTCTTAACCTACTAGAGTTCAATCAGCCAAGTACCCTCAGGAAATACCACTTGATTGGGGGATGTGCCAATTGGTGTGATATGTGCTTCTAGTGCGTGATTAGGCAATACCCAAGACAGGGCGCTGAGCCATAGATTGAGATGTGCCAATGGGATCGCTTCAGGGTTGGCATCGCCACCGTAGAGGCAGTTCTGCAAAATATATTCAGCAATTTGGCGCAGATCACTGTCGGGGAACAGAGATTGGCACACCTGCACAAGGCTCCTAAAGGCAGTTGCTAATTGCATTCCCGATTGACACTGATAGTCGATCACTCTAATTTTTTCTAGCAGATGGATAGCGTCTTGCGGCGATCGCTCTTGATAATAACTGATCACTGCTGTTTGCACCTTTTGCCGAGTGGTACTCAAATTCAGCAGTTGCTTGCAGGGATACTTGGGCGATCGCTTGCGGTTAGATTCCAACAATGCCTCCAAAGTACACCAAAGCACCCCATCACTGACTTGATATTTAACTAATTCTTTGAGTTGGCGGCATAGTTCATCTCCTACAAATAATTGCTCATCTAAGATGGGATCGGTCTGAAATAAACCACAGGGAATTTTCAGCAAACCTTCCTTGAGCCGTGAGCCACCGTAACCCAACCAATGAAATATGGCTTTGTAATTGTGCCACACCGCTTGCTCTTGGTAGGGATTAAAAAAATTGTAGGCATCTTCCAAAAGATTAGCGGGTAAAATCTGCTGGGTTTGGGCATAAAGAATAAAGATAATTCTGCGGAGTAGTAACATGACGGCACGATTTGCCACCGCTTCAGGATCAGCCAGAGAAACTTGTTGCAGACGATAGCGGAAATCTTTGACTAGGTAGTGGCGGATACTGCTAATTTGCAGGTACAAACTTTTAGCGGTAGTTCGTTCTAATTCCTGTGATTCTGCTAACAAAATAGCTGTGTGCCCTGCACCATTCAGAAATCTAGGCAATAGGGTGCGACGACAACATAATAAATAAAACTCGCGCCACTTATCAATGTTGAGCAGTTCTTTGAGGGCAAAGTATTGGCAAAAAATATCAGAAGTCGACAAATGAAATAGGGCGATCGCCTGATAGTCAATCGCAATTTTCCACTGGATAGAAGCCTCTAAATCACTGGGATTAACTCTTGCTTCATTGGCGCACAGGGCGGAATAATCAATTAACACCACGGGATGGCGCAGTGTCGGGCTAAAAAAACCCAACTGGGCGTCAGGCTCTAAGTCCAGTTCCCATGCAGTTTCACAAAAAGGCGACTGATAGCCCAATGCCTCAACAAATAGATCATAGAGAAACTCATGAATGTTAATATCGGTTTGTCGCTGGTGCAGTCTTTCCAGATAGGTTGTAACCTTAGCAAACTGCACCTGTAAATCTTCGGGGAATACAAAGTTAATTAGTCGTTTCTGAATTAGCTGTGGCGTAAACAGGGGTAGCATAACTAATCACTTGGACAAGGGATCGGCAAGTTTATCGAGGGGCGGGTAAATGAACCACGCTTTTTGGATGGGTTCTGCTAAAGTTTGCACCAGCGGCGATAACTGGGAAATATCTTGTAATCCTTGTGTAGTCTGAATATCAATCCCCTGCTGATAAATGGTATATCCCTTAGTGAGCGCAGTGCGAATCCCGCAATAATATTTGGCAGGCAGACCATACATCGCTAATTTAGACTGCCATTCCTGCAATAAAGTTTGACGCGCCACGCTATCTAAACCGCTGATATCCTGCGCTTTGAAAATATCTCGATCTAAAAAACGGCGACACAGATCGGCTAACACAGGGTCGGCACAACTGCGCCAGCAGTGAATGTGATACATAAATACCGTATCGTCGCCTGCTAGATATTCAGCACAGGTCAAGCTAGAATTTTGTTTACTCAACCACGCCCTCACCGTTGCATCCGCATATATCTGGTCATTTGATATTGCTCCTGATAAAAGTTCTTGCGCCCGGCGAAAGATTTGCGACAAAATAAACCGTGCCGCTAAATTTTTGGGGTGGTTGTAAACCTGCAAATACATGAAATAGCGCACCGCTAAATAATGCTCGATCGCCACCAAACCTTTGGAGGTAACTACCAATTTTTGACTGACAGGATCGTAAGCCATTGCCATAATAATCCGATCCAAATCTAAACGCCCATAACTAGCACCAGTGAAGTAACTATCTCGCTGTAAGTAATCAAGGCGATCGCAATCTAGCTGGCTAGAAACTAACTGATGTATCAGCGGAATGGGATAGGATTTGGCATAAACTTGCGGCAGTATTTGCCTGAGATTAGCCACAGGTTGATACTCGTCTAAGACTTTGGCTAAAGAAGACTCAAGGATCAGGCGACAAGTCCACACTTCATGGACACTGCCAAAAATTTCCTCCCCCGCATGGCTGAAGGCACTATGCCCCACATCATGTAACAGGGCGGCAAGCAATACCACCACCCGATGCGGTTCCAGATGGGGATACTTGCGCACAATATGGTCAAATGCTCTGCGGGTGAGGTGCATCACCCCCAAAGAGTGAGTAAATCGTGAACCCTCTGCTCCATGAAAAGTTAAACTAGCAGTGTCTAGTTGGCGAATGCGGCGCAGCCTTTGGAACTCTGGAGTGTCAATAATTTTGATTAGCAATCGCTCTGTGGGATCATCACCCCGCAAGGTAATTGCGCCGTGTAAAGGATCGTGATAGGTGCGCGACTTGTGCATAATACTTGCATTATATGCTGATAGAAACCATCCCAAAACATGACATCTGACCTTCCCCCAGAGTTCTTAATTATTGGCAAAATTACTGCACCTCATGGCATCAAAGGCGAATTAAAAGTGCTGTCTTATTCAGATTTTCCTACCCGCTTTACCCAGCGCGGTACGCGATATTTATTGCCTCAGGATTCAGCACCAGCCCAACAGGTGGAGTTGCTCAGAGGCTATGCCCTGCAGTCAAATCGGTTTGTGGTGCAGTTGGCGGAGATCGGCGATCGCAACCAAGCGGAAAAATTACGCAATTATTTATTAGCTGTGGCAAAAAAAGATTTGCCGCCGTTAGGGGAAGATGAATTTCATGTCAGCGATTTAATTGGCTGTGCGGTGATCTATCAACCCCATCAACAACAGATTGGCATTGTGTCGGCTGTGCTGACCGCGGGCAATGATCTGCTGGAAATCACCAGCCTAGATGGCAAATTAACCGCCCTTGTGCCTTTTGTCAAAGCGATCGCCACTGTGGTAGATATTCCGCAAAAAAGGATAGAAATTTCCCCGCCTGATGGCTTAGTGGAGCATCTGCTTGCCCCCTAACTCGCTACACTGCTTGCTAAACTTATTGCAGGCAGTAATAAGTAAGTTGTACCCAGCCATGGATTTTTTCATTGCCCTGCTAATTGCGCAAAATATACAACCGCTTCGCCCCGGTATTTACAATGCTGGCAGTGGGTACATAGAAATAGCCCGCAATGGAGTGACTGTCGCCTCGATTAGCCCTACGGCAGATAGCTACAATGTTGATAAATTTGACATCCCTCTGCAACAAATTGATTCGCGTACTTTGGCATTTGGCGGTCGGGACTATACTCTAGTTGACACCCCTGCCAATGCCACAGGACTTCTGGCAAACTGTTTGCAGAGTAAGGGCACCTTTTTTCAGCAACAACTGTTCCGACGCTGAGATGCCCCAAGTCAAACATGAATAAAAAATAAGGAACAAACAGAACTATGGACAAAGCCTTCCAGCATAACTGATGATAGAGGCAAGGCAATTTAGATGATTATTTACTATGGAACTATCAGCACAGGCGAGCCGTGTTACTGAGTTTATGCGGGTACTGCAAGACTCTATTTGTCAGGGGCTAGAGGCTCTGGATGGCATAGCTAAGTTTCAACAAGATGAATGGGAAAGACCTGAGGGTGGCGGTGGTAGGTCTCGGGTAATTGCCAATGGTGATGTGTTAGAAAAGGGCGGGGTGAACTTTTCGGCGGTGTTTGGCAGTCATCTGCCGCCCAGTATTGTGCAACAACGCCCCGATGCCCAAGGACACAGTTTTTATGCCACAGGGACTTCTATGGTGCTCCACCCCCGCAATCCCTATGTGCCCACGGTGCACTTGAACTATCGCTATTTTGAGGCGGGATCTGTGTGGTGGTTTGGCGGCGGGCTGGATTTGACCCCCTACTACGGTTTTGTGGAAGATGCTCAACACCTGCACACTTTGCTCAAGCAGGCTTGCGATCTGCATCACCCCAGCTATTACCCTGTTTTTAAGCACTGGTGTGATGAGTATTTCTATTTGCCGCATCGCCAAGAACCACGGGGGGTGGGTGGCATTTTCTTTGATTATCAAGATGGCACGGGGAAGCTCTATCGGGGGGACAAGCAGGGCAAGGCGTGGCAGTTGAGTGAGCAGTTGGGGGAACTGCCGCCCCGCAGTTGGGAGCAGATTTTTGCTTTTGTCAAAGACTGTGCCGCTGTGTTTTTGCCTGCCTATTCAGAAATTGTCAACCGCAGACGACACATGGAGTATGGCGATCGCCAACGGCAGTGGCAGTTGTACCGCCGTGGTCGGTATGTGGAGTTTAATCTGGTCTATGACCGTGGCACTATTTTTGGTCTGCAAACCAATGGGCGCACGGAATCAATTTTGATGTCTTTGCCGCCGCTGGTGCGCTGGGATTACAACTATCACCCTGAACCCCACACCCCCGAAGCGGAGCTGTATGAAGTGTTCCTGCAACCTCAAGACTGGGTGCATTATGGCAAAACTTCCTGAGTGCGATCGCTGTGTGAATTATGCCAACAGCCCCTTTTTGGTCTGCGCCATCCACCCTGACGGAGGGAGGGAAAGTTCCTGCCCCGATTTTTGCCCTACCCCCACCAGTGCCTATCTCAGGCAACCAATTCGGCAAATTTTTCGCGAGTCGTCCAGCGGGGTTTATGTGAGCATGGACAAGGTGAATGTCATGCCCTTTGCTCTGCGGTTGCGGGTCTTGCAGTTTGGCGTGCGGGGCAGACGGGTGCAGTGGGTATGAAAACGGGCGGTCTATTGCTGGGGCTGGGCTGGCTGTGCTATGCCCTGTTTTCCCTAATGCCTGATGGCTCTACTACGGTGCTGAGTTTTCCGTGGGTGAGTATTTGGCAGGCGGGTTTGCTGTGTGTGGCGATCGCCTGTGTGCTGCGCCTCTGGCAGTACAAGCATGAGTTTTACTGGCTGGGCAATGGTCTGGACTGGGGCGCTCTGCTGGTGGTGGTGGCGATCGGTTTGTCCACAATCACAGCGCAATACCCTGGCTATGCCCTGTGGTATGCCCTGACCGCTTTGGGGTTTATTGCCAGCCTCTATGTAGTGCACAACTATTGGCACAGCGTTCAGGATTGGCGAGGGGTGTGGCGCTGGCAGGGTGTGCTGAGTGTGGCGGTAGCCCTAGAAAGCCTAGTCCTCTGGCTGTGGCAGGTGCTGTTTCCCAAATTGCAGAGCATTGCGGAATTGAACAGCAAGTATGGTTTGGGGTTAACTTTTGATTTCGGCGATCTGCTCAACCGCAATGGCGAACCCTTTAGCCATCCCAACTATACAGCGGGCTATCTATTGCTGGCTCTGCCAATGTGGGTGAGTCTGGCTGTGCTGGACAAGGGGAAACTGCGCTGGCTGTGGCTGGGGGGCATTGCTCTGGGGCTGGTTGATCTGTTTACTACCAGTTCTCGGGGTGGCTGGCTGGGTTTGCTAGTGTGGTTGCTGTGTGCCACTGTGGGGTTGTGGTGGCAGGGTAGGTTAAATCGCTTGGTGGTGCTGTTGGGCAGTGGTGGGGCGATCGCTGGTGTAGCTGTCCTTATTGCCCTCAATACCCGTCTGCGCAACCTGATCCTGACGCTGGGTACAGGGGGTGGGGAACTGCTGTATCGCATGGTAACAAGCTATGCTGGCTGGCGCATGGGCTGGGATCACTGGCTGGCGGGGGCGGGTCTGGGTGCGGGCTGGTTGATGTACCAAAAATACCGCCCGCACACTTGGGCGCAAAAGGAAGCGGAAATGCTGTTTCAACTGCACAGTACCCCTGTACAACTTTGGGCGGAGTTGGGCTTGGTGGGGATATTGGCTGTGCTAGTGTGCCTCTGCCTCTTGGTATGGCTGTTTGTGAGACTGCATCGCTCAGACAGTTGGCGCACTGACCAGAGTGATCGCACCCTGAGCTATGGCATCTTTAGCGCCCTGCTTGCCTATGGGGTGATGGCAATTACGGACTATCAGTTAGATGTATTGGCGATCGCAGGTTTCCTAGTTTTGCTGTTAGCTACCCTCTCCTTTATCGCCCAAAAGCATCTCGGCGCAAGCAGTTTGCCTACAGGTAAACTCCGACTCTGGTTCAATAGCATTGTAACCGTTTGGCTGTTATCTGCTGTAGTGTGGCTACTACCTGTCCATGCCAGTTGGCAAAATGCTAGTATTGGCTTCCTCAATGTCGTTACCGCCTACAGCAATCTGCGGGAAGGCAAGACCGATGCGGGGTTGGCAGAGCTGGACAAATTTCGCCAGCGCTTGACTACCGCCCACCAACTAGCTAATTGGAATCCTTACTACACCTATCAGTTGGGCTGGAACCTTGCCAATGTGGGGCTGGAGTTTCGCCAACTGCCCAATGCTCCAGAACTGCGCCAAGAGGGCTTGCAATGGCTAGAGCGCAGTATGACCATCAACCCCTATTACGAGTTCCCCTATACCAACGCCGCCGCCTTGCTCATGGAACAGCGCAAGTTCCGCCAAGCGATCCGCTACCTAGAACAGGCGATTGCATTGGCTCCCCACAAGCGATCGCTACATTTTATGCTAGGTCTCAGCCTGCTTTATGCTCAAAACAATAGCATCCAAAACCTACTCACCCTTCCGCAAAGGACAAGAGCAGTACAGGCGATCGCGCGGGAGTTAATCAACGATCCTATTCTGATCACCCATCCCCTGTGGTCAGGTTCGCCGTGGCGCAATCTGCTAAGCCAGAGCATCCTGCCTGAAGTTGCCAAAATTGCCCAAGCCCATCCCAATAACTCCAACCTAAAGCGCAGTCTAGCGGTGATGCGGTGGTGGCTCAATCAGCCCAACTCCCTCGTTGAGCTAGAACGACTCAACTATCCCGCCACTAACCTAATTGTGCAGGTGTCCCAAAAGCAGTTTATACCCCCCAGTAATCCCAGTTCCACCGCCGAGTTGGTGTTCACTGCCTTCTACCAGCCCCAGAACAGACTAGCACTGTTGGAAAAAGCCTATGTATTGTCCCAGGGCAAACTGCCTGATGCAGAGGCAAACCAACTTCTACAAACCATCGCTAGCAGTATGGATCAGTTCAGCAACCCCGCCGACTGGCTGAGACAGCCCCTGACCACTAATAGCCCCCTGTTAGCTAGCTATCGCCTGGGTGGTGGGGCGGGGTTCAACATCATTCACCGCAATATTGACGGCACTACACCCTTTGATTTTTGGCGATCAGAGGAAAGTGCGATCGCCAGTCTGTTTTTTAGCGACTTGTTCCCCAGCTCTAACCTCTTTACTGGGCAATAGGCATAGTTCCTGCATCTTCTGCCTCGTCCTCATCCGCTGAGGCATCTTCGGCAGAATAGACATCGGGCCACACCGAAGCGCCATGTTCATAGATGTCGATCCCCACAACATCGGCTTCCTGGGCAACCCGCAGTCTGCCCATAGCCTTAAGAGTGCCAAACATCACAAAAGAGGCAAACACTGTAAACAAGGCGATCGCCACTACCCCGCCCAACTGCACCAACAGCAGATCAAAACCGCCGCCTAAGAATAACCCTGCCTTGGCATTGAGCGTCAATTCAGGCTGTCCCAAAAAACCTACAGCGATCGTGCCCATCATGCCATTAGCACCATGCACCGCAAACGCCCCCACAGGGTCATCGATCTCAAACCACTCCACCACATCCACCACCACAATCACCAGCACTCCCGCCACCGCACCAATCAGCACCGCCGCCCAGGGCATAACAAAAGCACAACCAGCTGTGATCGCCACCAGCCCCGCCAGACAGCCATTCAACCCACAAAACAAATGCCACTGTCTGAACCGCCAATACACATACAAAAAAGCACAGACACTGCCCGCCCCAGCGGCAAGGGAAGTATTCACCGCCACCAAACTCACCAACCCCGGATTGCTCATGGCTAAAGCCGAACCAGGGTTAAAGCCATACCAGCCAAACCAGAGAATCAGCGTCCCCAGCGTGGCATAGGCAAGATTGTGAGCAGGGGGCATCTGTCCCCAGACGCGATTGGGACGGGGACCCAGCAAATAAGCACCCACCAGCGCCATCCAGCCCCCCACACTATGCACAATAGAACTGCCCGCAAAGTCGTGGTAGCTCAGTTTTGCCAGCCAACCTTCGCCATTCCAGCCCCAATGCACCACCACAGGATAGACAAACGCCCCAATGACAAAGGTGTAAATTAAATCGCCAATAAAGTCAGTGCGCTCTGCCATTGAGCCAGTAGTGATCGTAGTAGCTGTGGCTGAGAAAGCATATTGGAAAAAGAAAAAGGCAAACATATTGATGCCAGTGCTGACGGTGGTCATGCCTGCATATGCCATGCCGCCATCTTGGAACACTACTGCTTGCGACAGAAAAAAGTTATCCGTGCCAATGATTCCCCCTGCACTTGTGCCGAAGGCAATGCCAAAACCCACCGCCCAAAAACCCAGCAAACTAGTTCCAGCGTCGATGAAATTTTCCGCAAGAGTATTGACCACTCCTGTTTGTCTGACCAAGCCCGCCTCCAGCAGAGCAAAGCCACACTGCATAAAAAATACCAAGAAGCCCGTTACTAAGACCCACACCGTATCCACATTTACCTGAATTTGCTCCGCTTTTTGATTGACGGCTTCTAGGGTGAGAGGATCAGCGGCATGGACAAGGGAGGGCGCACATAGGGCGAAAATGAGGGAGCCGATCGCCAGTGAGATTAACTTATACAGTGAGCGACGACGCTGAAAAATGTTGTACATAGGAGCAAGTTTGGGAAAATAACTCAAGACTCACTAAATCAGAGCAGAAAGAGAAGCTGGGCTATGTGTTCTGTGTTACAAGCCTAATAATTTGACTTGCGGTAACTGCGGGAGATTTGCCAACTCATCAGGGCAACTGGTACTAGACCCAACAGCAAGATAGCAAGGGCAGGGGCAGAGGCTTCATATAATCTTTCATCCGAGGCGTACTGGAACACCCGCACCGCTAAAGTGTCAAAGTTGAACGGGCGCATAATAATCGTGGCAGGTAGTTCCTTGAGAGTATCCACAAACAAAAACACCATGCCTGCTAGCACACCACCCCGCACCAAGGGCGTATGCACCCGCCACAGCGTGCCCCACAAACCCTGCCCCAGACTACTAGAGGCTTCATCGAGGTGGGGCTTTACCTTACTCAAACTGGACTCCACCGAGTTGAGGGCGACAGCTAAAAAGCGAATGTTGTAGGCATAGATTAGGGCGATCGCCGAACCACTGAGTACCAAGCTACTCCCCAGCCATTGACTCAACTGCTGATCCACCCAGCCCAGAGGCACCATGATCCCCACCGCAATCACCGCCCCTGGTACACCATAGCCCATGGCACTGAGCCGCACCGCTACTTGCATGAATGCGAAATTGCGTTGCAGATAGGCTAACACTAGGGCGATCGCTGAGCCAATCCCCGCCGCTATCCCCGCTAAAGTCAGGCTATTTTGGGCTAGGCTCCAGAAGTCATCATCCAACAAAGGCTCAGTGTGACTGAGACACATATAGACGATCAGGCAGAGGGGCAAAACAAAGCCGAGCAGGACAGGTAAGGCACAGGTCAGGCATGCCAAAATGCCATCACCCCAGCCCAAGCGAAACCGTGCCAATTGGCGACCTCTGGTTTCATGGAAACGCACCCTTCCCCGTGACCACTGCTCTACCACAATGATCCCCAAGGCTAGAACCACCAACAAAGCGGCTAACTGCATGGCGGCTGGCTGATCCCCCAAGCCAAACCAAGTGCGATACACGCCTACAGTAAAAGTGGGAACACCAAAATACTGCACCGTGCCATAGTCATTCAGCACCTCCATCACCGCCAGCGCCACCCCCCCAGCGATCGCTGGACGAGCCAAAGGTAGAGCAATGCGCCAAAAACTGCGCCACGGACTGCAACCCAAAATGCGACTTGCCTCGAGAATGCAGGCTGACTGCGCTAAAAAGGCGACCCGCGCCAGCAGATAGACATAGGGATAAAGCACCAAAGTCATCATGGCGATCGCCCCCCACAGATTGCGCACAGGGGGAAACCAATAATCACTGGCACTCTGCCAGCCAAAAATTGCCCGCAAACCCCTCTGCAAAAGACCGTAGTACTCCAAAAAATCAGTGTAAATGTAGGCAATCAGGTAGGCAGGAGCGGCAAGGGGCAAAATCAGCAAGCACTCCAGAAGCCGCCGTCCCCAAAAATCGCACATCGCCACTAGCCATGCCGTAGCTACCCCAATTACGGTGATCCCCACCGCCACCCCCAACACCAGCCACAGCGTATTGCTGATATAGCTTCCGAGAACGGTATCCCACAGGTGTTGCCAAGACTCGGCAGGCTCAGCAAACAGACGGGACACCACTACCACCACTGGTACAGCAACTAAGACCACTAAAACCACCAAAAAAATAAGGGCAAACCATGCAGTGAAACTCAGCTTGACCCAGCGCAGGCGGGGTAAGGAAATGGGAACAGTGGACATTAGATTAAATGAGAATATCTAGCAGGAAATAATTTATTTACTCTACTATATTTTTTAATTACTCTTAATTAGCTGACCCTTTCATGACCGATTCCGCCAACATCCTCATCCTTGATTGCCTGTGCAAGAGCTTTGGCAGAAAGCTAGCACCTGCCGTAAATCAAGTAAACCTCACTCTGGATCACGGCGAAATTTTAGCCCTTTTAGGTCCTTCAGGTTGCGGCAAAACCACCCTTCTGCGGCTGATTGCTGGCTTTGACACACCCCAGAGCGGCGACATTAGGATCAAGGGGCGGTCAGTGATCGGCGTGCCTCCCGAAAAAAGAGATGTGGGCATGGTCTTCCAAGATTTTGCCCTGTTTCCCCATTTGACCGCTCGGCAAAATGTAGCCTTTGGGCTGAAACAAGAATCCAGCCAAAATAAGCAAAAAATTACCAGCCAAACCCTTAACCTAGTAGGACTGCAAGACCTAGGGCAACGCTATCCCCACGAGCTATCGGGGGGTCAACAGCAAAGACTAGCTCTAGCGCGGGCGATCGCTCCCAATCCCGCCTTAATTTTGCTCGATGAACCCTTGAGCAACCTCGATGTGCAAATCCGCTGGCAGTTGCGCAGTGAACTGCGGCGCATTCTCAAAACCGCTGGCAAATCAGCAATCATCGTCACCCACGATCAAGAAGAAGCCCTGCACATAGCCGATCGGGTGGCAGTGATGCGAGCAGGGTGCATTGAGCAGGTAGGAACTCCTGAAGAAATTTATCAACAACCCCAATCCCGTTTTGTAGCCGAATTTGTCACTCAGGCAAACTTTGTTCCTGCCCAACTGCAAGATAACCAATGGCACTCGGAGATTGGCACTTTTCCCGCTCCAGACCGCAACTTAGAGGCAGTTGAACTGCTCATCCCCCAAGAGGCGCTTAGTCTAGAACCCGATCCCAACGGCGTTGCCGAAGTTAGCGATCGCATCTTTTTGGGGAGAGAAGTCATGTATTATTTACACACTAGGTCAGGTCAGCAAATCATCGCCCGCACAGGCAACCACAGCCAGAAACTCCCCATCGGTACTAGAGTAAATCTCAGGGTGTCCCATGCCAAACCTTGCCCTAGCCCACTAACCCCCACCGACAATGGTTACAATCTCTAGGCGATCGCCCTCCTGCAAAATCGTTTCTTGCCACAACTGACGGTGCAAAATCTCACCGTTGTATTCCACCGCCACAAGACGGGGGTTCATCTGCAAAAAAGTTAAGGTGTCGAGCAAATTTGCAGGGCTAGGACATTGGCAGACTGCACCATTGATCTGCAAATCAATCATCTTTGGCATAATAGGTCAGTATTCTACTCCCCTGTAAGTGCGCTTTTTCCTTGGAGTTTCTGGGGACACTTCAGGTTTTAGCACAGGCGCACCACGATAAAAAACTGGTGTAGTTTCCCCTGCTTGGGCAATATCAGGCACAGTAGTATCTATGGGTGCACCGCGATATTGCATTTTCATCTTTTCAGACCCCTGATCAGCAGAGGCTTTGGCGCTGGGGGACTGCTCTCGACTCTCAGATTGATGAGAATTGTTTTCAGCCACCTCCTGCGTTAACTTGGACAGTGGTTCCAGCGATCGCCACAAAGTCAGCATTTGATTAGCAGAAACAAGAAAACCAGAAAAGCCATTATCAAGGTAGCTGTGGAGTATCTTTTCTGCCAAGTCCTGACTGCTCAAGGGAAAACTTTGACCTTTTGCATAGATAATGCCATCCAGTTCCAGCGTAGTTTGGGAGATTGCTAATTTGATCCCTTTAGTTTCCAGCTCGTATGGGGTATAAATTGTCATGGCTCCAGCATAAAACACTAATGCAATAATACGCCACAGGTATTATCTCTGGTTTAAGAATTAGCCGCGAATTTCACCAGAGGCACAGCCTAAACTGCATGATGGGATTGCCTGCTGATAAACACTTAAAATCTAATAGTGTCATAGAAGTAAGGACTGAGGCGGGTTTTAGATAAAAAATTCCCAAATCTGTCATCAATTGTATCCTTGCCAGATTGAGACTACCCAAAATCAATTACCAGAAAAAGTTTCGCAAAATTGGAACCCCATGTCATCATTACTAATAGCAACTCTTTACACAGGCAGTAAATATTGCCTGAATTGGCAACAAAATAAAGCAAAACCGCGACAAGCATAATCCACCACTGTTGCCGCTCACCTCATTTATTGCTAAAGTTAAACAACTATGCTTACCATTGGCACAGTTCTGCGCAACCGCTACCGCATTCTCCAAGTGTTGGGGAGTGGCGGTTTTGGCGACACCTACCTCGCCGCAGATGAAGACTTACCCGGTAAGCCCCGCTGTGTAGTCAAGCAATTACACCCCAAAGACAACAACCCCGAAACCTTTCGCATTGCCAAGAGTCTATTTGATCGCGAGGCAGAATATCTTTATCGCATTGGCAACAGTCACCCGCAAATTCCCAACCTCTACGCTCACTTTACCGAAGAGGGCAACTTTTATCTCGTCCAAGAATTTATTGATGGGCACAACCTAGCCCAAGAAATCCCCGAGGGCAAAAAGCTTAGCGAGGCAGAAACAATCCGCCTCCTGTTGGATATTTTGGAAGTGCTTGCTTATGTACATCAGCACAATGTCATCCACCGTGATATTAAACTGCAAAACCTAATGCGGCGCAGGTCTGATGGCAAGATAATCCTTATTGACTTTGGCGCAGTCAAAGATGTCAGCGTCTTGCAAACCACCCCCCAAGGGCTGACTAATATGACCGTAAGTATCGGTTCCCCCGGCTATATGCCCAGTGAGCAGGCGCAGGGCAAGCCCAAGCTCAGCAGTGATGTGTATGCAGTGGGTATGATTGGCATCCAAGCCTTAACGGGGATCAGCCCTGCCAACTTACCTGAAGATGTCAACACAGGAGAAATCCTCTGGAAAGACCTAGTGCAGATTAGTCCGCGTTTTGCCCAAGTCCTCGAGAAAATGACCCACTACCACTTTGGACAAAGATACCGCTCCGCCATTGAAGCCCTAGAGGCTCTGCAGGCTGTGGCTAATCAGAGCAGTGCTCAGCCTACGGTGATCATGCCTGAGAGCCAGACAGCCATGCCCCCCAGCCAGCCAAACCCTACCCAAGGCGCAGTGCCACCCACTGTAGTTCCCCCACAAAGCACTACTCAAGGCTCAACCTCCCCAACCAAATTCCCCGTAGCCCTATTGGCAGGAGTGGCGATCGCCGCTGTAGCTGGCATGGGTTTCTGGGTAGTTTCCCAACGACCTGCTGACAGAGTTACCACCACTACCCCCACCGAGACAAGGACTCCCGAACCCACCCCCACCCCTACCACAGAAGTAACTCCCGCTCCTAGCCCGACACGCACTTTCCAAAGGGTGGAGATCAGTGAACTAGAGACATACAAGCATCCCTCTGGGATTTACTCCATGAAAGTACCCAAGGGTTGGAAGTTAACCGATAGCTCTCAAAATGGCATCATCAATCATGTTTGGCTGGATGCCTCCGAAAATGCCCTTGTGGGGGTGCAAATTTTTGCCGACCCTGGTAGTCCTCCCCAAGAAATACTAACCACCTTTGTGCAAGGTGTCTTTGGTTCCTTCCCTGATTTCAGGGCGGATGCTCCAGTAAACAATGGGGATGACAGTTTCAGGATTACTTGGCAATACACCACCACTTCTGAGGGAATCACAGGTAAGGTGCGAGGCGATACCTACATCACCAAATACCCTGACCGCATAGTGCTCAAGACTGTGGGAGTGCTAGCGGATCAGTTCGACAACCTTGAATCCACTTTCAAGCAAATTCTGGGAAGTTTTGACATCAACGCCAGTGCCTCCCTGCCTTAACAGCAAATCTGCCTATGTTGAATACCGATCTATTGTGGTTAGAACGCCTAAAATTTGATCAGCATGGGCTAATTCCTGCGATCGCCCAAGACTATCAAGACCACACCGTGTTAATGTTGGCATGGATGAATTACGAATCCATTCTTGCCACCTTGAGAACTGGTGAAGTACATTACTGGAGCCGCTCACGGCAGGAACTATGGCACAAGGGAGCCACTTCGGGACATATCCAAAAAGTAAAAGAGATATTCTATGATTGCGATGCCGATGCTCTGTTGATCAAAATTGAACAGGTGGGGGGCAGTGCCTGCCATACGGGCGCTAGGAGTTGTTTCTTTCAGCAAGCCCCAAGCCAACTCACCCTACTCCCCTGCCAGTGTGGGAATAGACAAAATGCTTAGGCTGGATTGACTCCCCTCGCCCAAAGGGAGAGGGGCAGGGGGTGAGGGCAAAACTGCTAATTTTAGAGTGGAGTAAGACTTAACTTTTGCGCCCATACTGTAGGATAATTGCCAAAGTTCTATTTTGTAGCGGTCATGCAGTTTGCCAAGCGTTTAGCCCAGATTCCTCCATACCTCTTTGCCGAAATCGATCGCAAACGCGATGAGTTGGTCAGTCAGGGTGTAGATATTATCAACATGGGGGTTGGCGACCCCGATCGCCCTACACCCGATCATGTGATCCAAGCCATGACCGAGGCAATTCATGATCCCAGCACCCACAACTATCCTCCCTATCAAGGCACAAAAGAATATCGCAAAGCAGTTGTGGAATACATGGCACGGCGGTTTGGCGTGGCAGGGCTGAATCCCGACACTGAGGTAGTTTCTTCCATCGGCTCCAAAGAGGCAATTCACAACACCTTCCTTGCCTTTGTGGAAGCGGGCGACTACACCCTGATCCCCGACCCCGCCTATCCTGTATATCGCACCTCTACCATTTTTGCAGGCGGTGAGTATTACACCATGCCCCTCCTGCCCGAAAATGAATTTTTGCCCGATCTCAGCAAAATTCCTGACACCATCGCCCAAAAAGCTAAATTGCTGTGGATCAACTATCCCAACAATCCCACAGGCGCATTAGCCAGCCTTGACTTCTTTGCCGAGTTAGTGGCTTTCTGCAAAAAGTATGAGATTCTGCTGTGCCACGACCACGCCTACTCGGAAATGGCGTATGACGGCTACAAACCGCCCAGCATTCTCCAAGTGGCAGGAGCCAAAGATATTGCCATCGAGTTTCACAGTTGCTCCAAGTCCTACAATATGACGGGTTGGCGGGTTGGCTTTGTGGTGGGTTGCGCTCAGGGCATCAAGGGGCTATCCCAAGTGAAAACCAATGTGGATTCAGGGGTATTTAAGGCAATCCAAAGGGCGGCGATCGCTGGGTTTCAGACCAGTGAAGCAGACTTGCAAAACCTGATGGCTGTCTATCAGCGGCGCAGGGATTTAGTAGTAGAAGGGTTGCGTTCCCTCGGCTGGCAGATCGAGCCACCCAAAGCTACACTCTATGTCTGGGTTCCAGTTCCCCAAGGCTACACCTCCACCGAGTTCGTAACCTTGCTGTTAGAAAAATGCGGCATTATTGTTCCCCCTGGCAATGGCTATGGAGCTAGTGGGGAAGGTTTTTTCCGCATTGCCCTGACTGTAGAAGATCAGCGCATTGCTGAGGCGATCGCGCGGATGCGGCATCAAGGTATTACTTTCCGCTAAACTCAACTACTCCCTTCCCAGTGTGGGAATTGACTCCCCTCGCCCTCTGGCAGAGGAAAAAACTGCCAATTTGAGAGTGGGATCAGCTCCATTCTTAGTGCTCAGATTACAAAAGGCAACACTTGCAGGTAGTTGGAATCACCCCATCCCCTGCGAAAACTGGGTTCTGATCTAGGAGGCGCGCAAGCTAGTTCTTAGCCTTGCTGGCTAGATACCAAGAGGCACACCCCAGCACCAGGATAAAAATGCTTAGAGAAACAATCACCTTTGGCAAGCCAAAATAGGACTCAGAAATACCCGCAACCGCAAGGGGCAGGCTCAAGGCAATATTGACCGCATTGTTCTGCAAGCCAAAAACTTTGCCCCGCATCTCCTCTGGCGTTTCTTCCTGAATTACAGTTTGCATGGGGATCACGCACAATCCTGCAAAAATGCCTGTACCGCTGATCATAGCCAAACCAATCCAAAAGCGATCGCAAAAATACGCCAAACCAATCATAAAAACAGCCATACCCAGCGAGCCGATCAGTGCCATAGTCTGGCGTTTTAGCAAATGCCCCAAGCGTGCCACAATTCCCGCCCCGATCGCCATACCCAGACTGGCATCCGCCAAGAGGATACCAAACTGTTCCGATTTGATTTCGGGCATCACCTCCGCCAACCGCACCGCCAGTACCGTAAGCGCCGCAATCACCGAAAAAGCCCCCACCAACTGCAATAGGGCGGCAAGAGCGCTCACCTTACCAGAGAGATAATTAAATCCTTCCAGAATGTCCCGCCACAGATAAAATTCCTGCTTGTGCAGACTAGCTGAGGTCTCCCCTGTCTTCAACAGAAACAGTACCAACCCCGCCATCAGATAACTGCCCCCCACTACGATCTCCTGCCCTGTCTCGGGGAACAGCCGATCCGCAAATGCCAAGAGCGGTTCACCCAAGGCAAAACCCAGTACCAGTGCCGCCATGATCGTCGTGGTATAGACCGAGTTGGCTGATAGGAGTTTAGGTTTTTCGACTACTATGGCGATCGCCGCCTGCTCCGCAGGGGTAAAAAATTGGGTAAAGGTGGACACCAAAAAAGTAATGCACAGCAAGCCCCAAAACGCAGGTTGAGCTTGGGGAACCAGCCTGAGCCAAAAAGGAATCGCCAACACCAAAGCTCCCCTGCCCAAATTAGAAATTACCATCACCCACTGCTTGCGCCAACGATCGATGTACACCCCAGCAATGGTGCCAAACAGAATGGCAGGTACAGTAAACGCCACCATCACCGACGACACCCAACCACTGATGGGCTGATCCGCTGTTTGGAAGCGATTGGAGACAAGGGCAATTACCAGCACCAAAAATACCTTATCGGCAATCTGGGAAAAAATTTGGCTCGTCCACAGCGATAAAAAGTTAGGATTGGCAAACACCGACCCTGAGCTAGGCTCAGCTGGTGCCTGATCGAGTTTGGGAGATGGCGGATCAAACAGGTGGGTCATGGACAATTACTGACAAAAGCAAGCCTCAAGCAGGTCAGCCGAATGAATTGGGCGATCAAAATGATACTGCGTACAGGCACGCAAGACTTTTTCTACAGTAAGCCAAACAGGCGTGGGCATGGCGATCGCTTGAGGGGATAAATCCATCTCTCCTAATTCTTGCATAGCTGTAACTTCTCTAGGGTTGAGAAAATGGCTAATTTTGGCACTGAGTGCAACTTCTTGATCCAAAGCCACCAACCCCCCTCCCACCACGCTGAAACCTGCTGGTTCAGTTTTAATTGGTTGCTGGCTGAAACAACACTGATGCACACTGGGCGCAAATCCTGCGATCGCCAGCAGATGATACACCCCATGCACTAGGTGGGGCAAAACCTCCTGCTTTGCACAATGCTCTAGGCGGTTCAGATGCTCCCAGAGCAAAAAAAACAACTCCTCCTGTGCCTGTTCCGTCAACGCCTGTGCTAGCGCCAACTCTGCTAAGTATTGGGCACTGGTCAGTTTCGCAAGGTCCTGAGGAATTTGGCGAAACACCGCCAGCGTATCCGCCTGTTTGATGCGATCCAGCGTGCGCCCTCGCGTGATCACTAGTTGATTAACCACAAACACCAGCGATCGCCCCGCCATCCCCGAATTATGCTTGCGACTGCCCCCCGCCACCGCTTTAATCAAGCCATACTCTTTGGTGAGAATAGTAAGCAAGCGATCACTCTCTCCCAAAGGCATCCCCCTAAGGTTGATCCCCGTAGCTTTATAGGTTTGACCGAGGTGTAACTGACTCAACTGCCGAAATAACTAACAGGCTATTTGTGGATCGTACCATCAGGCAGAATCGCCCCTTGCAGGTTAGCCCCCGTAAACTTCGCCATAATGCGATCGCCGTAACCCACCCTTGCCCCTTTCATGTTAGCTCCCCTGAGGTTTGCCCCACTCAAATCAGCACCAATCAAGTTCGCATCTTGCAGGTTTGCCCCCTGCAAGTTCGCCCCCAACAGATTTGCCCGAAACAGATTTGCTCCCTGCAAGTTCGCCCCCTCCAAAATCACTCGATGCATAAAAGCATCCGACATATTAGCAAAGCTCAAGTTGCAGTTGCTCATATTCCGCCCCTCCAAGTCTTTTTCCCGCAGATCAGCCCCACTAAAATCCCTCCCGCTCAGATCGGTGCGCGGGGGGCGGGGACGCTGGGGCGTTTGCCAAGTCTGCTGGTTATGAGAGTGGCGCTCTCTGCCACTACTAGAGGCTGAGCGTGTCTCCCTGTGATTGCGGAGTTGCTCCCGTGCTTGGTTCAACTCCTTTAGCATATGCTGAGCTTTGGCAAGCAGGCGGGGATTGTCCTTAGGCAGGCGATCGGGGTGCCACACAAACGCCAAATCTCGATATGCCTGATTTACTTCCTCAGGGGTAGCACCGGGGGTCAAACCCAACAGCCGATAGCAGTAGTCCAAATTCATCAGTTGGTTCACCTTACCACCCTAAGTGCCTCTTTGTGTATGTGTTATACCATATTCTGGATAATTTGCCACCACAGCCCAAATAGGGCTAAACCCAGCCAGCATTTGATAAGCTCTTGCTATGACTGAGTTTCAGACTGCTTATGTATCAGATCGAGCATTACTTAAGAAATTATTAGATTGACCAAGAAAGCTCGGCACAAAAGTTACAGGTATTTTGGCTGAAACCTTTCTAAACAGCACTAACCACACATCTAATTCTTCCTGTCATCTCAAAAACTGATGCCATACTCGACCGAGACAAGTCAACAGTACCGAGAAATCTAAGCAGTATTTTGGGGAATAGAAGCCAGCAACTGATCAATTTTTTTCAATAACAACCGCAGGCTAAAAGGTTTGGAGAAATAGGCTGTAGCTCCAGCCAACATAGCTTTTTCTTGATCGCTACTCATGGATAACGCTGTCAAAATTATGATCGGCAGATCAGCAAACTGCGGCATGGCTCTAATCCTCTGTGTAGCAGAAAAGCCATCCATTTCTGGCATTTGGGCATCCATCAGCACTAGGTCTGGGTGGTGATTCAAGACCGCTGATACTGCCTCCTGCCCGTTGTGCGCCACGATTACTGCGTAACTATGAGCTTCTAAGTAGTCTTGAAGGGTCTCAATGTTATCTTCATTATCTTCCACTAGCAATATCTGGTAATTCCCATGCTCGGGTGTTGGGGAAATAGAATTATTATCTTGTTGCTCCTGAGAAATCTCTCTATTTACCAGGGTCAACTCTTGTCTGTCAGCAGGAATTAGCACCGTGAAACAACTCCCCTTACCCAGTTCACTGGTTACACTCACACTGCCGCCGTGCAATTCGGCAATGCGCTTCACCAATGCCAGACCCAAGCCAGTACCACTGTAACGGCGGGCGAGGTTACTATCCACTTGACTAAAGGGCTTAAATAACTTGGGCATATCTGCCTCAGCAATGCCAATCCCCGTATCACTCACCGCAAAACTAACCATATCCTCTTGCTGGCTGACCTTGAGGAGAACCGAACCACCAGAATTGGTAAATTTTATGGCATTAGATAATAAATTGAGGAGTACCTGACGCAATTGGCGTTCATCGGCTGTGATGGTTTCGCGGGATACAGCAACTTCTGAACTAATTTGGATTCCTTTGTGCATAGCTTGGGAACGCACCAACATCAAACTGGATTCGCAGAGCTGGGGGATATTGACTTCTGACAAGTTCAAGACCGTTGTGCCCGATTCAATTTTTGCTAAATCAAGAATGTCATTGATTAGCTCCAAAAGGTGCTTACCACTGCGTTCAATAGTGTGTAAATACTTAATTTGCTTGCTATTGAGACTACCATAGACCTGTTGTAATAAGCCTTCGGTTAATCCCAAAATGGAATTGAGGGGCGTGCGCAATTCATGGCTCATATTTGCCAGAAATTCATCCTTGAGCCGATTTGCTCTGATTAGTTCCGCATTAGTGATTTGCAATTCCTGCTCTGCTCTGCGCCGTATTTCTAATTCATTTTCCAACTGCTGATACAGTTCCGATTGCATAATGGCGACACCTAATGGGGTGCATAGCTGTTGTACCAGTTCCGTTTCCCATGTCTGCCACTGGCGCGGGGTTTGAGAATGCACAATCAGCGTACCCCAGAGATAGTCGGATTGAATTATGCCTGCGGTAATATAAGCAGATACATTGATACTTGCCATAAACTCTTTGAGGCAGGGGGACATGGTTGGGTGATTATCCCGATCGCTGGTAACTGCTACTTTGCCATAACGGAACTCAGCATGACAGCTAACAGGAAAGACCTCTTGGGAGTAGGAATTGCGAAGAATGGAACTAACACCATCGGCGATCGCCTCAGCGATCACACTTCCCCCTTGTCCCTTATCATCAAAGAAGCGATAGATAATTACCCGATCCGCATTCAAGACTTCTCTGACCTCTTGCACAGTACGGCGCAAAATAGCGTTGAGGCTGGTGGTACTGCGGATACGCTCCGAAATCATCAACAGTAATTCATTTTTCTCTAATTGCTGGCGCAGAAGCGATTGCGAAGATTCCAAAGCATCGGTGCGCTCTCTTACCAGTGCTTCTAGCTGTGTGTTGGCAGTTTCGATTAAACTCTGAGCTTCGCGATAGGCTGTTATATCTTCCACAACTACAATATAACTTTCTATTTCTTGAGCAGAATCACGCACCAACACCACTGAATAATTTGTCCACACTATGTCTCCACCCTTGCAGATCAGGCGCTTGATGACGGAGTAGCCAGGTTGATCTTCATGAGAAGAAGTTGATTGAACTGCGTAATAGCGGAGCAAGGCTGAGGGTAAATCATCGGGATAGATAATCTGCCAAATCTCTCTGCCCTGCAATTCATAGGGTTCGTATCCTAACATGCCACACAAGGCATTATTCACTGCTTCAATTCTGTTATCCCGTGAGACGATGATCATGCCGAGGGTGCTGTGGGCAAATACCTGACTGAAGCGCATTTCACTCTGGCGCAGTTGTTCTTCCATGCGTTTGCGCTGAGTGATATCGACATGGGAACCCACAACTTTGATCGGCTTGCCCGACTCATCAGTGATCAACTTAGCGGAGCTAAAAATCCAGCGGTAACTGCCGTCCCGATGGCGCAGGCGAAAATCGATATTGTAGGTGGGCGTTTTCTGTTTTAGGAAAGCATTAAACGCTTGGATAGCCCGCTCTTTGTCTTCAGGATGTAATCTATCTCTCCATTCTCCGGGAACACCATGCGGCGAGTTTGGGGGATAGCCAAGCTGGGCTTTATAGGCTGGCGAAACATAGGATTTGCCAGTGATCAAATCGCTTAAATATAACCCCACATGAGAAGATTCCACCACCAGTTCTAAATGGGTATTGAGTTCATTCAATGCCTCTATGAGTTCCTTTCGACTGGTAATATCCTGCAAAATGCCATCCCAGACTATGTCGCCGTTGGAGCGCATGAGAGGAACACCATCGGCACTGAGCCATCTACTAGCCACGCGGAATTCCTTATAGCATCTGCTCAGGGTTTGGGTTGAGTGAGCCACTACTTCCAAGAATCGCTGGCGATCATCAGGATGAATAACTGAGATTACTTGTTCCATTGGCAGTGGTAGTGGTTGCGCGGGCATCTCCATCAATTCCCAGAAGTTGTCACTGACATAGTCCAGCCAGTATCGGTGTTCTGCATCGAGGATGACACGGTAGATCGCTACAGGTACATTGTGGAAAATCTGCAGCAGTCGCTGTTCGCTTTCCCGCAGAGATGCCTCTATTTGTTTGCTGGCGGTAATATCAATTAGCACCCCATCCCATGTGTAGGTTCCATCGGGTTGTAATATGCATTCCGATTCACCTCTAATCCATTTGCAAATTCCACTGGGCAAGTTGATAGGAAATTCCATACTCCATGGCAATAGATACCGTGCCGCATGGCTGACTGAGGCTTTGAGGCGTTCTAGGTAGTCGGGTTCTACTAAATCCCACGGTAGATTAGAAGTATCCTGAATTTGCGCTGCAGAGATTTCAAACAACTCGCTAGCATTGTCGCTGAGGTAAATGAATCTTCCCCCAGACTCGCTGGGTACATAGCTGTAAACCACTACAGGAATATTCCTAAAGATGCTCTGTAGTCTTGCTTCTCTGTTTCGCAGTTCTCGTTCCGCCCTGATGCGATCACTGATGTCAATAGAAACGCAACCAATGGCATAGATATTCCCTGCGACATCAAACAGGGGAAACTTCGTAGAAAGATTGATATAGTGCTTGCCGTTGAGCCAATACTCTTCCTCAAATACTTGTGTTTGCTTGGTTTTGATCACTTGTTGGATATTTTGCTGAAATAGTTGAGCGACTGACTCTGGCAAAATATAACTGCTTGTCTTGCCAATCATTTGTTCAGGGGTAATGCCAAAAGTGAGAGAATAGTAATTATTGGCGAATAAATATCTATCTTCTAAATCTTTGATGCAGACGAAACCAGGGATATTATCTAGGAATCTATTGAGGCGGGCTTCACTTTCGGTCAGCATGATTTCTGTAGTTTTTAACTGGGTGATGTCCGTAGCTACACCAAGGATCTGCTTGACCCTCCCTTGACTGTCGTGGAGAAAGATGCGCTCCCTGCTCAACAGCCAGCGATAACTGCCATCTTTGCAACGCATGCGATAGATCGTTTCCAGCAAGGTATCTGTATCTGTAGGATTATTGACAAGAAATTCCATATTCCTCATCAGCAAGGGCAAATCCTCTGGGTGAATTAGTTCCTGCGCTAGGCGATCGCCAAAGGCTTGAATCTCCTGTGTAGTGTAACCCAGCACCTGTTCTACTTCCTGATTTACATATACATTTCTATCCTTCTCAAGATCATAGATATAGACGATTGCAAGGCATGAGGAAATTAGGTTAGAGAACAATTCCTGCTGTTCTTTGAGTTCGGTAATGTCTAGCATTACACCATCCCAGACAATCTCGCCATTGTCACGATAGGAAGGCTGGGACTTTTCTTGAATCCATTTCAGTTTGCCATCGGCGGCGATCAGGCGATAGTCCACGAGTAGGGAGGTGCGGTTGCCTAGTGATATTTGGATGGCTTCCCGTAGTTTTTGGCAATCACTGGGGTGTACCATCTGCCAGAACAAGGAAATGTCCTCGAGGACTGCTTGGCGGGGCAGTGAATACATTTTGACAATGTTTTCACTGAGGTATTCATAGCAGTCAGAGCCGTTTGGTCTCACGGTGTAGCGATAGACAACAGCAGGGATATGGTCGATCAACTGTTGGTAATAGAATAAACTGTTGGCAAGTTCATCTTGCAGACGCTTGCGATCGCTAATGTCTCGGAAATTCACCACAATTCCTTGCACTGATGCATCAGTCAAGAGGTTAGTAACCGTTCCCTCAAACCATCGCAGTCCCCGATTTTCTGTCAGTGCTTGAAATTCTATGGGCGGTAAAGTCTCGAAGGGCGAGGCGATCCCCTGTGCCAGAGTATCCAAAATCAACTGGTGGTAATTTGGATCAATCAATTCCAGAACATAGCGACCCTCTAACTCTGGAGGGATACAACCCAAAACATGGAAGCTAGAAGGACTGGCATACAGCAAATCTCCTTCCCTACTCAAAATGAAGATTACATCATTGGAGTTTTCAATCAAAGATTTGTAACGACTAGCGGTATTTTCTAGTTCCGTCTGTAATAATCTCAACTCTGTTATATCTCTACCAATGGATTGAATCTCAATCAGATTGCCCATCTCATCAAAGAAGCCCTGATTGAACCATTGCGTCCAGCCAATTTTGCCATCAGCAAGGTAGTTGATATTGGTATTCTCAAAAGTGGGATTTTGGGGGGACAACCTGCTAATTTTAGCGAGAAGAACTTCCATTTCGTTGGGAGGAACCACATCACTCCATGTCTTGGTCTTCACCTCCTCGTATGTCATACCCAGCGCTTGACAGAGAGAATTATTAGCAAAAACTATTCTGGTGTCAGGCAGAGATACCAAGACATATTCCTGCTGGGTTTGGATAATCTGACGATAGCGACTCTCACTAAATAGTTTCTCTTCAGTGCGCACATATTCCTGAGAAATATCCGTGAAGCAAACCACCACATCCAAAAGCTGTCCTTGCTGGTCAAATTGTGGATCGGCATTGACTAACAGCCAAACGACATCTTCTTGATCTTCCTTCTGCCGATATACTCCCATAACCACATTACGCACAGGCTGGAGTCCTTTTAGAACCAGGGAAATGGGATGTTTCTCTGGTGGCAGGATACTGCCATCGGGCTTGACAGTGCGCCACTGCGGGTCAAAGGCGGTTTTGCCCAGTAGCTGATCTGCGGTTAAGCCCAGCAGTTCTAATGCTTTGGAGTTGAACAGTTGAACTTTGCCAGTGGGGTCAAATACGACTACACCGACATTTAAGTTTTCTATCAAGCTACGGAAGCGATTTTCGCTGGCTTGTAATTCCAGTTCCATCTGCTTCTTTTGCGTAATGTCAATGATACTGCCACTGACTTTGATAATTTCTTGGGTTTGTGCATCACGCATGGGGCGTGCCGAAAGTTGCACCCACTTCCGCTTGCCATCAATGGCAGTGAGTGGCAGTTCTAGGTCTAAGGGAGTTCCTAGTTTTAACAGTTTGCCATAACTAAGTTTTAGACTTCGCTGATCTGTTTCATCAAAGAAACTGAGATAAAATTGCGGATTTTGTAAAGGAGAGAATTTTAGTAAATCTTTGGGCAGTCCTAAAATCTTTTTCAACTCATCGGTGCATTCTGCTCGCTTGGTTTTCAGGTCAATAAACCAGCCGCCCACTTGGCTGATGGCTTCTGTTTCTTTGAGTAATAATTCACTATCTTTGAGGGATTGTTCCGCTTTTTTGCGATCGCTGATTTCAATGCTAGTACCAATAATGCGGTAGGGTTGATCCTGTGCATTATAGAGGGGGGTCAGTGTGGTCACCCACCAACTTGCTCCCGCATGCACTGGGGCATATTCTTCGTAGGTGATGCTTCTGCCTTCAGTAATACATCTGCGGTAGTTATCAGTGATTGATTTAGCAATTTCAGGGGGCAGTACTTCGCCAGGTTTTTTGTTAGCAATATAATTGCGTTTTAATAGGGTCAATTTCTCAAAAGTTGGGTTGGCATCACGAATTATAAAATCTCGTTCAGGGGTGACATCAATGATAAATATGGACTGCCCCGATCCTTCATAGATACTTTCTAAAAAGTCCTTTTGCTCTTTGAGAATTTGCTCACTGCGCTTGCGATCGCTAATGTCAGAAACTCTGACCAGCAAATAATCAACACCCAAAACCGTGACTTTCTTCCCCGCCAAACTGCCCCAAAATATATTACCTTTCAAGGTGCAGTATTCAATCTCACGACACCAATAATCTTTATTCATGTGGTCTCGGGCAAGAGCTTGGTGATTGGCAATAAATTCCGCATCCGATTCAGGATAGCGATGGAGAGATTTGCCATAAATGCCAATCAAGTCATTTACCGACTCAGCTTCAAATAGTTCCACCGCCCGCTGATTAGCATCAATAATCGTAAAATCAATGCAATCCACCAGAAAGATGGCATCCGTAGAGTGATCAAATAGAGTTTCATAAAATACCTCTGCCTGTTCCTTTTGGATAATGCTGGCAAGACTTTTGGCGGCAGTCTCTAAGTAGGCAATTTCCGACTCCTGCCACAATCTCTCCTGCAAACAGTCATCAAAGCCCAGCGCTCCCCAGCATTCCCCCTGCACCATGATGGGCACGATGAGAATGGAACGAATATCTTGCACAGCCAAAATCTCTCGCTCTTGTCCTGAAAATTCTCTAACTACACCGCCAAAGGGTCGACCTTGGCAGTGAGCGCTTAGCATGTTGGGGGCAAAGGTTTCCATAGGCAGATTTTGCAGTTTAGAGTTATCTCTTTGCGGTGTAATTCCTTCAGCACACCATTCCACTAGCTGGCTGGCGAGAATCTGCCCCGAATCATTGCGGTGATAGGCAAAAATATAGGCGCGACTGGCTTGGGAAGATTGACCCAAGAGACTGATAAATTTCTGAAGCTTGTGCCGATAACTGCCACTTTCTAGGAGAAGGGATTGAATTTTACTGAGAGTGAGCAGATAGTTCTCTCTGGTGGCAATCTCTTGCTTTTCTAATACGCATTCATTTTTGTTAATGTGCTGAGCCATGCGCTGAGCTAAGTTTCGCTGAGTAATGACAGCGATGGCGACACCATCTTGGTCGAGAATGGGCAGATAGTCGATCTGCTGTTCTGCCATAAAGGAATGCAACTGCACGGCACACCATTCAGGCTGGTTAATAATGCTTTGGAGTGCGGGTAATTGATTTAGAGCGATCGCCGAGTTGTCAAGAATGTCGGCAATGCTCCGCTCATCTACTGCCTTAGTGCCAGCTAGGAGAGGTAATAGCTGCTTTAGGGGTATGATGCCTAAGAAGCGATCACTCAGCTTACCTTGCTCGGTAATCACTAAATAATCGTAGCCAGTGGGTTGCCTCACAATACACTGCACCGCCTCTAAGATGGTTACAGTGGGTGAAAAGCAAGGGAAGTCGCAATCAAACCAACTCATAGCCCCTAAAGTCTAACCGAAGTCTAACGGGCGGTTAGTTAAAATTATCACAAAATAAAGAGGCTTGTTAGAACAACATGTATTTTGCGACAAAGAAAGGAAAGTTTGCTTTTCTTAATAGCAGGTAGGGACTTAGCTTAAGCAGTGTAAAACTGATTTAAGTTTTGCGGAATTTCGCAAGCGGGCAGTGTTGCTGAGGTTAGCCTAATGATGATCAGTTTATCCACTTCTCTATGCAAACTATCAAGCGGTCATCTTCTGCCCTGTCCTCATCCAGCATTTCATGGACATTTAACTTACATGTCGCTCTGTTTGCGATCGCTTTATCTTTGCTGAGTTGTTTTACCAGCTTGTGGTCAGCCACCCTGCAACAGCCCCAAGAATTTATCTCCAGACCAAGCCGATACATCAATCAAATCAAAGCACAAATCAGAAGTATTCGCCCCCGCTCAATTTCCCAATTCACCGCCCACGACACCAGCGTACTGGCGGTGCAGTTCAGCCCCGATGGTCAACGCTTGCTCACCACCTCATCGGGCGGGTCAGCCAAAATTTGGGATCGTTCAGGTCGTCTAGTGCAAGAAGTAAATCAGAGCGATCACATCGTCTGGTTTGGGCAGTTTAGCCCCTCTGGAGAAAGTTTTTTGACGGCAACCCAAGATCGCATGGCACGGCTCTGGAATTTGCAGGGGCAGATGCTTAGGGAATTTAAGGGACATCGGGACTGGGTAAACAGTGCAGTTTTTAGCCCTGACGGCACAAGGGTTTTGACCGCTTCTAGCGACGGCACGGCGCGGCTGTGGAACTTGCAGGGGCAGGTAATCCGTGAATTTGCGGGACATCGTGGCGCAGTGTGGAAGGCAGTATTCAGCCCCAATGGGCGCTTTATCGCTACCGCTTCATCGGATGGCACAGCGCGCCTCTGGGATATACAGGGTAATTTGGTCAACCAACTGCGAGGACATCAAGACTGGGTGCGAGATATTAGCTTTAGCCCCGATGGCAAGTTGATTGCTACCGCTTCCAATGATGGCTCAGCCCGCATCTGGCGCTTAAACGGCACTTTGCTCACGGAAATTAAGGGGCATCGGGGGATTGTGCGCCGCGTATTGTTTAGCCCTGATGGACAGTTTGTGGCGACGACCGCCCAAGACAATACCGCCCGCCTCTGGAATCTCAATGGCAGGGAACTGGCGCGTCTGGATCAGCACCAAGACTGGGCAATCGGTGTAGCTTTTTCGCCCGATGGTCAGCTTTTAGCTACTACTTCTGCGGATATGATGGTGCGGATTTGGAACATCTCAGATGTGCGTTAGCTGGCTGTTTTTGCGACTGGAAGCTACAGAGGAAAAACTAATAACCTCTTAAGCCTTCAGACAGCCAATGCCCAAAACTCATGGCATGGCGATCGCAGTGCTATTGCAGTCAATCTGTGCAGATGGGCTGATTAACACAGCGGCTTATGTGCTCTTGCAGAAGGCGGCACTGTATCTTTGTTTGGCATGATCCACTATTTGCCCTCAGTAGAGATAGCACAGGAGGGGAGATACTTTTTCTCTCTAGAGCGGGAAAGGGGGATTTAGGGATTTGTCCTAATTAAGAATTGCATCGCAGAACTCTTGAGCAGTCCAGTGGAGCTTTTGGTGATTACTAAACGCTGAGGGATTTGCCGTTGTCTCTGACGCTAATTTGCAGAATTTTGGCTACAGCCCGTTTTGCCCACACCGGTGGTGCGGGGTAGTTATGCGCCTCTGCACCAAAACAAGACTGCAACATCTCGGTATTGATAATACCTGGGTTGAGGGCGATCGCCGCTAGTCCTGATGGCAATTCTTGAGCTAGTGCTTGAGTCAGTCCCTCGATCGCCCATTTGCTGGCGCAATAGGGAGCCACCTGCGGTGAGGTGGATCGCCCCCAGCCAGAACTGAAGTTGACTATAATTCCCCTGCGCTGTTGCAACATTTGCGGCACAAAACTACGGATGGTGTTGGCAGTGCCTTTGATGTTCACATCGATCACCCGATCAAATTCCTCAGCACTGACTTGCCAGAGTGGTGCTAGGGGGTTGATCACGCCTGCATTGTTAATCAATAGGTCGGGGATAATGCCAGACTCGACTAGGCGATCGCACCATGCCTGTACTTGCTGATAATCGCTGACATCTACTACAGTGAAATCATGGGGTGAGGGATAAATTTTCTGCAATTCGGCAACCGCTCTGGGATTGATTGAACAGCCAATTATGCGATGTCCGCACGCGATAAATTCCTGCGTCATTGCTCTGCCCAAGCCACGACCAGTACCAGTGATTAAAATTACTTTTTGCATGGGAGAAGTTCCTCTATGTGGCAAAAAACTGTTGTTAAAAAATTACTGAAAATGTGATAATTTGCATTGACAAAAAATCAACAATTCACGCTAAGATAGGCTAGCATTATCTAACTTAAATGTAGCAACTTGACAACTAAACTGGAGTGACAAACTGCAATGCCCAAAAAATCTACGGTCGAGTCCGCCAACAATCAAGCTAAACAGTTGCCTGTATTAACAGGTGAGAGCCTACTGCAAAAAGTTAAAGAATTAGAACACCTTTCTAAAGAGGAGAAAGCCAAAGCCTGCGGCTACATTACTTACACCTCTAATGGTCAGGAGCGGGTCAACATGATGAAGTTCCTCAATGCCTTGATGGAGGCTGATGGTCTGGGTTCTAGTTCCAAGAGCAATGGGCGTGGCGGTCGCAGTGCCAGCTATCGCATCAGTGTCCAAAAGAATGGCAATTTGCTAATTGGTTCTGCCTATACCAGCCAGATGGGATTGAAGCCGGGGGATGAACTAATCGTGCGCTTGGGACGCAAGCATATCCACCTGCGCCCTGTAAATGACAGCGATGAATCTGAGGAATAAATTTTAGCTGTTCAGCAGTTGCAGTAGCTCATTTTCGCTGAGTAGGGGAATACCCAATTTTTGCGCTTTCGCTAACTTTGCGCCTGCATCTGCACCAACTACTAGGTAGCTAGTTTTGCTACTAACAGATTCACTGACTTTTCCGCCTGCTGACTCGATCATCTCTTTGGCAGTTTCCCGCTTTAAGGTGGGCAAGGTTCCTGTAATTACCAATGTTTTGCCTGTTAGTTTGCCTGCTGATGTTTTGCTGGGTATTGGTGTATCTGGTGCACTTAATGATATGCCATGCTTGGCTAAGGCTTTGAGTAACTGCTGATGGTGCGGTTCAGCAAACCACTGCACTACTGACTGGGCAATTTCTGTACCGATGCCATGCACAGCGGCGATCGCTTCGGGTGAGGCTTGTGCTAATTGCTCCACACTGCGAAAATGCTCAGTTAACAAGTTAGCGATCGCTGATCCTACATGACGGATACCCAAGCCATACAACACTTTACTAAGTGGTTTCTGTTTGGATACGGCGATCGCACGGACAAGTTTTTCAGCCGATTTTGTCCCCATACGCTCTAGGCTCTGTAACTGTTCGACCGTCAGGTCATACAAATCCGCCACATTGCTGACTAGGTGATGGTCAACCAACTGTTGCACCAGCTTTTCGCCCAACCCTTGAATGTCCATCGCCGGTCGGCTCACCCAGTGCAGGATGCTACCGCAAACGATGGCAGGGCAGTGTGGGTTAATACAGCGAGTAACCGCCTCTGTTTCAAGTTTGACCAGGGGACTACTGCACACGGGGCAATGGCTAGGAATTACCACAGGTTCAGCCCTACTGGGGCGCAATTCGGGGATCACGCGCACGATTTCAGGAATGATCTCTCCCGCTTTGCGCACAACCACAGTATCGCCATAGTGCAAATCCAGTTCTTGCAGGCGATCGCTGTTGTGTAGGGTAGCCCGTGCCACCGTAGTTCCCGCCAGTTCCACTGGTTGTAACTCCGCCACTGGGGTAACTGCCCCCGTCCTGCCCACCTGAAAGGTGACGGCAACTAGCTGTGTAGGGACTTCAACGGCGGGATATTTCCAGGCGATCGCCCAACGGGGGAATTTTTGCGTAAAGCCAGCTTGCGCTTGGATTTGCTTTTGATTGATCTTAATCACAATGCCATCGGTGAGGTAGGGTAGTTCCTGCCTTGCTTTCGCCCAATAGTCATAGACTGCCTGCACTTCCGCCAATGAGGAGCACAGCCGCCAGTGGGGATTAACCCTAAAACCCATACTTTGCAATAGTTCTAGGTCTTGGGCTTGCGTCTGCGGCGCATGGTTAAAATCCGTATCCAAAATGTGTAGAGTGTAGGCAAAGAAGTTGAGGCGGCGATCGGCAACAATGCGGGGATCGAGTTGGCGTAGCGTTCCAGCGGTGGCATTGCGGGGATTAGCAAACAATGGCTCGTCATTAGTCTGGCGATCGCTGTTGATTTTGGCAAAGGTAGCCAAGTCCATCAGGGCTTCGCCCCTCACCTCCACATGGCTGGGGCAGGGATCGACTAGCAGGCGCAGGGGAATAGAGCGAATAGTCCGCACATTGCTGGTAATGTCTTCACCCCATGTGCCGTCGCCTCTGGTTGCCCCCCTGACCAGATAGCCATTCTGGTAGGTCAAAGCCAATGCTACGCCATCGATTTTCAACTCGGTCACATACTCAGTGCTGGTGGTGTCAGCTAATTTTAACCACCGCTCCTGCCATGCCTGCATATCTGCGACAGTGAAGGCATTTTCCAAGCTATACAGCAGAACATGGTGGCGCACCGAGATAAACTGACTGGCTGGCTCAGCACCAATGCGCTGGGTGGGGCTATCGGGTTGCCTTAAATCGGGAAACTGCGCTTCCAGGCTCTGCAACTCACGATACAGACGGTCATACACCTCATCTGTCATGATTGGCTGATCCAGCACATAATAAGCATGGCAGGCTTTTTGCAGTAGCTGGGTCAATTCCCTAATCCGTTCCACCATTCTGCGTTAATTTCGGTAATGGAGTTAATGCTTGCGCTTCAGCAATATAGTAGTTTTTCAGCCACACGCCCCATTGGTAAATCGGCAGTACCTTAACCCGATCCCAGTTAATTTTAGCAATCTGCGCCTTGTGCCACATGGTTAAAGGATACCAGTCGTCCCAAATGAGAATAAATCGCTGGCTGAACCCCACATTTTGGAAATCAAACTGACTGACGCGCTGGGAGAGTGCGGTTACCTTGCGCTGAGGCATAACATAGGCGATCGCTGAGGCGGAACGATAATCCGTCGTAACCAGAGGTTGATCGGCACTGTCCGAAATAGTGTGAATATAACCCTCCACCTTATGCCAACCATAGAGCATCCTGCCATCGGGATCGGCTGAGGGGCTAAACAGTGCAGTGATGGGAAAAACTGTATAATTTACCACAAAAATTAGGGCAAAGGCTAAGCCGTAAACTATGACACCAAGCAAAATTTGCTGAATGCTATGTTCATACTTTTGCCAAGCTAAAGGAATGAGGGGAAACAGCAATAAATAGGCGGTAATATTCCAATAATAATAGGCAGTGGAGATCAAAGAAACTACCCATAATATACCAGTGGAAACCCCAAAAACAGCGATCGCCAGTTGCGGATAGATCGTCTTAGCTCTCAGAGATTGCCAATCTCCAGACCGCCAAACCCAATACAGCAGACAGCAGTTGAACGGCGACAGCATTAGCGCAGAAATCACCACAAATCCCACAGGCTCTAGCAGTCGCTGAATCCAGAGACCACCAGCGACACTGCGAGTTAGGTAATAGCGAAATGAAGGAAAATCATGCTGAAAATTCCAGAGCAGGACGGGAACTAACACCAAGCAGAAAATAGATAACACAGCGATCGCTCTCTGCCATGTGATTAACTGCCGTAATTGGCGATCGCCGCAAAGCATCGCCACAATTCCCAAGCAAAAAAGCACAGCATTATATTTAGTAATTACCGCCAATGCCAGCAGAAACACCCCAAAATAGAGCAACTGATCCCGCACTAAATCCTTAAATTTATAGTCATCTAAATACTGCACCAAAACCGCCCCACCCGCCAAGCACAGCGTGATCATTAAATGATCGTGCCACGCCAAAGTAAGCATCACAAAATACAGCGGCGCACTGCCCACAGCAGTAATCAGCAACAGCCAAGCCTGCTTTCGTCCCGCAGGGTACAAATAGCCCGCCAGCCACCAATAGACATAAAAAAATACTCCATTGCTGATCAGATTGAGAAAACGCAAACTCCAAAAATCATGCGGCAAAACTTGCGCCACTAACCCCTGTAACCAAGCAAACAATGGCGGATGATCGTAATAGGAAAAACTGAAATTCTGCCCCCACCACCAGTAATAAGCTTCATCAGAATTAGGAAACGCAAATACCCAGTAAATTAAGCGCAATATAGCCAAAAAAATGACAGCAAACCACATAATGCAACCGCTTAAAGCCGCTCCATGCGCCATGCAGGATGGGAAAAAATTGCCTGTAAAGTCTTATTGCCCCTAATTTGATTAGACAGGGGCAGATGACCTTTGGGGGCTTGCAGATTCCAAATAAATTCATTGGGATAGCGCAGAAAACTGCCCGCTTTTTTCCAACCAATACTCTCCCACAGTTTTTCCCAATTTTGATTCACACTGAGCCATAACTTGCGCTGAACTGAGTAGCCAAACTTACCATCCGAATAACGCAACCACAGATTATTAATTGTCAGCAGATCGTCAGCCCGAATCTGATTAACTTCCGTAAAATAGAGCCACCCCCGCAAACTAGCAGGTGTGGGTAAGGCGGTTCCCGCCGCTTCACACATTTTTAGAGAAGTCAGGCGATCGGCAGATTGAAAATCCCCTTTTGCCAGTAGTGCTTCCAGTTCACTGTAATCAGCCATAATCACTATTTGCGAAATACTGCCCTACTCTCAGCATCACCGACAAACCGCCAGTGCCATGGTTCATAGGCGATACCCTGAGGCTCGTTCTTAGGAAAGGACATCTCAAAACCGTAGCGCCCCGCATTGCGGGATAACCACTCAAAAGCTCTGGTGCGTTCAAAGGAAGTTCTTAGTTCGGTACTGGGATTATTGGCATCACCAATATCAACAGCATAACCTGTGTGATGTTCGCTGTATCCGGGTGGAGCGCTAACTCTGGCTCTGGTGGCTAAGTCCTGTCCCCGTTGGCGGGCAATCTCATAAAATAACTCCTTTTGCAAGGCAATACTGCGAAATCCTGAAATGGCGTAAATGTTTATTCCTTCCCGTCTAGCGGCTGACTGCATCTCTTGAAACTTAGTGGCGGCGGCACTCCGCAATTGAATGCGATAACCATCACTGGCTATTTCCACCACTTGCAGATCGCTTTGGGGCGCTTCAGCATAGGGCAGATGATTAAAACAGGTTCCCAGTTTGGCAGGGCGCTCATAACACTCTGGCAGAGGAGAGCTAACAGGCTGTTTCGCTTCGCTAAATGTGGGCTGAATCTGAGGTTTATCGGGCAAGGGTTGATTGCTAGTGCTAGATGGGGCAGTATGCCAGCTCTGATAAGCCAGTATGGGAATAGGCGACAGCATCAAAATCATCACAGGATAAACCCACCAAGGGGAGAGCAGGGGGCGTTTCGTTTTTTTTTATAGGGGAAATTTCGGTGTTCGGCTCGTTTGGCGTGGGGTAGCTCGGGTAAATCGTTTTGCGGATTTGACATCGTTTGTTATCGATGATGTTATTAACAGGATAATATATACAATGAATAGCGCATAAATAGTTCTGTGGCAGAACATTCCCCAAAAATTTTAATTGTAGATGATGATCCCGATGTGCGCGAGGGAATCGCTGAAATTCTAGAAACTGAGGGGTTCTTGCCGCTGATCGCTGAAAATGGAACTGATGCCCTTGCCCAAGCAGAAGAGTTTCAGCCCGACTTGATAATTTGTGATGTGATTATGCCGTTGATGAGCGGCTATGAACTGCTGGAGAAGTGTAAGCAAGAGCCGAGTTTAGCATTGATCCCTTTTATTTTTTTGACCGCCCATGCCGAAAAAGAAATTCTGCGTCATGTTATGGAGTTGGGGGCTGATGACTATTTGACCAAACCTATTGATCGCAAGGACTTGATTGGGGCGATCGCCGCCAGACTACGCAAACACAGCTTTTTACATGAAGCCACTGCCCACAAACTTGAGGCTCTGCGCCGTAGCATTACTCTGTCTTTGCCCCATGAACTGCGTACCCCGCTCAGTGGCATTTTGGGCATGGCAGATATTCTGGTCGAAGAGGCGGATAGTCTCAGCAGTGCGGAAATTGCCGAAATTGGGCGAGACCTGCAGACCTGTGGCGAAAGGTTGAACCGTCTGATCCAAAACTTCCTGTTGTATGCCGAATTAGAGGCAGGCGACACCCACCCCCCACACACCAATGTCTTAACGCCAATACGGGAGTTGACCACCAGTATTGCCCATAAGTGCGCCCGCCTTGCCCATCGTCCAGAGGATTTGTATCTGGAATTAACGGATGCCATAGTGCCCATACCCAGCCCCAGATGGCAAAAAATTGTGGAAGAAATTATTGACAACGCCTTTCGCTATTCAGTAGCTGGTCAGCGAGTTTCTATCAAAAGTTGGTTTAGGGATGACCTGTTTGTCTTGCAAATCCGTGACTGCGGCAGGGGCATGACAGCCCATCAGATTGCCAACTTGGGAGCATATATGCAGTTTGACCGCCGCATTCATGAGCAACAGGGAACTGGATTGGGGCTGACCCTAGCCAAAAGATTGGTGGAATTTTATGGTGGCGTGCTGACCATCGACAGTACCCCCCTGATTGGTACTACCGTAACTCTGCAATTTCAGGTGATCAATGACTTCAGGCTGTGATTATGGCTTTACGACACAAATGAGGTGAAGATTTAGGAGTTTCGCAACCATTTCCTTACTGCCATACTTCCGCCAAAATGAGTAGCTCTGCAAATGCGCGCTGGGTCTGGACAAGATTACTGATTTTTCCTCAAGTAAAGTGTTGAGCAATACTTGCCAATGTGCAAAATAATGCTAGATTAAGAAAGGTAAAATTATCCCTGTGTGGCAAGTTGAATAGATTTTGGCTCAACATAGGCTGTGATTGGTACTTGTACATCAAGTTAGACGAAAAAAGGGAGTCTGACCCAGCTTTGTCGTGGGATAATTCCTGCGAGGCACCGAGTATGTTGCGATCGACCTGGTAACTATCAGGGTTGTTTCGCCAAAAGATTTTTAAGTTACAGAAGTAAGTTACCGATAACACTTCCCCCAAACTGCGAATTAACAACCTAGGTCGATCGCTTCTCCTTGTGTGAACCAGATGTGAAGTTTTAGCTCTGGTCAATTTCAGCGAGAAGGTTTTTTGTTTTTTTCTGTCATACCCAGTGCGGTATTGCCATGTTTTGCTTGAAATTTTTTAGATTTAGTGAAAGGAAGGATCACCATGCAACGCGAACAATTACTGAGCCAAACTGTCCAGCACATTGACATCAAAGCCCATGATGTGGTCAGCCTAGTCGACGCTATGGCACAAACTGCTTTTCAAGCCAGAAATTTGGGGCGTGCCGCCCGCATCTACGATCTGATGCTGAGAGATCAAGATTGCGGCATTATCCTCTGCTTGGCTGGCTCTCTATTCAGTGCAGGCTTAAAAGGGGTCGTCTATGACTTGATTACTCACAACATGGTCGATGCGATCGTGTCCACTGGGGCAAACATTGTCGACCAAGATTTCTTTGAGGCTTTGGGCTTCAAGCACTATGTGGGTAGCACTATGGCTGATGATGAAATTCTCAGGGAACTGCGCATCGATCGCATCTACGATACCTATATTGATGAAGATGAATTGCGGGTGTGCGACATGACCATTGGCAAAATTGCGGACAGTTTGCCACCCCGTCCCCATTCGTCGCGCGAGTTCATCCATGCTATGGGTGAATATCTGGATCGGCACGCCGTAAACCGCCATTCGGTAGTGCTTGCCGCCTATCAGCATGGAGTGCCAATTTTTGTGCCTGCTTTTAGCGATTGCTCAGCGGGTTTTGGGTTGGTGCATCACCAGTGGTACAAACCTGACGCTCACCTGACCATCGACTCGGTCAAGGATTTCCGGGAACTGACCCAGTGCAAGCTGGCTGTGCCACATACGGGTCTGCTGATGATCGGCGGCGGCGTTCCCAAAAACTTTGCTCAAGATACGGTAGTTGCCGCTGATCTGCTGGGTTTTGAGACCGCCATGCACAAGTACGCCATTCAGATCACTGTGGCTGATGAACGGGATGGCGCTCTATCGGGTTCTACTTTGCGGGAGGCACACTCTTGGGGCAAGGTGGATGTGGTGATGGAGCAGATGGTCTTTGCTGAAGCTACTTTGGCGTTTCCCCTGTTGGCGGGCTATGCCTATGGTAAGGGTGCATGGCGCGATCGCCCTGCCCAGCGTTTGGCGCACCTCTTCAGTCAACCCATCACCAAAGCCACCAAAGCTCAGCCGATTTTGGTATAGGTGGTAAATAAATTGGCACGGGGGGATCAACTAATAGTCCCCTCGTTAGTTTCTGTCTGCCCTTGCCCTTAGGGAAAGTAGCGACTATTTTAGTGTTTTCTACAAAGACTGTCCAATCCTACACAGTTCGTCAGCGTTTGGGGGAAGTTATATGTCGGTAGATAGGCTTGTTAAACATGGCGGTAATGGTGCAGTGCAGAGACGGCAGATAGCCCCGAACTCAGCACTAGTAGCTTTCCTCTGTCTCCTGCCACGCAGTGTTAGGTGGCTGGCAAGAGACATCAACAACCTACTCCGCAAGAGCTTTAGGGCTGACTGTAAACTCTAGCTGTGAACGATAGAAGCAAACATCAAACTCCATAAAGAAGTTCACCTGACCCAAGATAAGCGGTACACTAGTAGCCTGTGTCCAAGCAAATACCAGTTGCACAGGCTCAAATTGACCGACGACCGCTTGAGCAAGCACGACACGCGCCTCATACTGAGCCAGATTTCCTGTCAAACTTAGTGCTGTGGTTTGCCGTTCCCAGTCATATCCAAGCTCAACCCCTATTGAGTACGGCAACACATTCACACTCGCGCCAGTATCTAGAAGAGCGGATGCTGGGACAGAGACTTGTTGGTGAAGCAGGGTGAAGTATAAGTAGGGGCGAAAACTAGCTTCACCTAAAGTTGGATCAGCGGAAAGAAATGGGTACCGCTCGGCATTACGCATGGTCTTGGGCTTTTGCGGTTTGCAGTACCTTTAACATCGTATCTGCTGCCTCATGGGCATCATAAGGCGACCATATGGGGTAAGCTTGGTTAGGTTTGATCAGATCTGCTTCCTGTTGGGCTAGTTCTGAAATGAGAAGTTGCATGATGTAAAATTTGTCTGAGCGACTCAGCCCCTTCAATGTTGCAATCAATTCTGAGGAAACCATTTTACAAACCAGCTAAAGTGTATTTATAAAGTTGACAAGTTCATTCAACGGTTCACAGTTTTCAGAATAGTTTGAAGTACCTTCACCACCCAGCACTTACTTAAGCCACCTAACTATTCTAGTTAACCGATGAGCACAGAAAACCTCTGATGTAGATTTAACGGCTAAGCTCACCCGCTACCAGTAGTTTTGGGTAATGCCTAAAGTATAGCTGTTAAGTCGGGTGCAGTGATTTGTTATACTGCATTTACAATAAGCGGATAACCAGAAATGTTGAAAGTCGACATAAAACTTTACACATCAAGACACCAGAGCCTCAGGCAGGAAATCATAGCTCCAATGGACAATGGAACATCTCTGCCTAAGTTCTAATTGTAAATACCGCAATTTATCTAACAGTTTACTCCCATAAATAGCTGGTATTTCCATTAACTGCAAAATCATATAACCTATTAGTATCATGTAAATCTGTAGCGTTACCCCATTCCTACTCTTTGTTATCAGTTTATCCAATTTCAGATGCATCTTTAAGAATTTCCACAATAACTCTATTTGCCAGCGACAAAGATAAATATCCCCTACCTCCGCATTACTAAACTCTTCTGCCGATAAATTTGTAGCTAAACGAAATTCAG
>Ga0272446_1000596_pt1 | contig 55705 bp, 48 predicted proteins | sample YNPCB0061_FD_194587 | JGI IMG/M metagenome (GOLD analysis project Ga0272446, IMG submission 194587) | Hot spring microbial mat communities from Yellowstone National Park, WY, United States - YNP-CB-006-1 | ecosystem: Environmental > Aquatic > Thermal springs > Hot (42-90C) > Sediment | place... | reverse complement strand
ATCCAGTTTCAGCGCGGCGCGCTCGACGGTCCAGGAGACGGTCGGCTCGGCAGGATTGAAGCCCACATCCGCCGGGGAAACCTGATTCCAGGCCCAGGAGTCGCCGTCGCCGCCGTAGGAGAACAAACTGGCGTTTTCGAGCATGAACTCGGCGCCGATGTCACCCACTTTGTAGCCAGTGGCGGCGGAATTATCGCTATCCACGAAGATGTGGAAGGCATTGTAGTCGCTGGTGTGGCCGCTGAAATCGAACGAGATCACGATGGCGCTGCCCTGCTGCTCGACCTTGAAGTTCGTGATGGAGGCGCTGGTCACCGGGCCGCCGCCGACCGGTTGAGGGGTCTCTGTGGGGGTAGCGGTGGGAGGAACAGGGGTCGCAGTGGCAGTGGGCGGGACGGGGGGTGCGGTGGGTGGAAGCGGCGTGGCCGTCGGCGCGGGGGTCGGCGTGGCGCAGGCCGTCAGCAGGAGGACCAGCAAACCCAGGGTGAGGAAGGTTTTGGCTTTCATACTCTCTTCTCCTTTCATGGAAAATCAAAACGTATCGAACCAATGACGAGACCGGTTCGCAACTCCGTGTTACTTGAAGGCGCTTTGCGCGGACTGTTCGACAATCCAGCGCTGCGCCAGGAAATAGACGATGAAGATGGGAATGAGGGTGATGATGGAGGCCGCCAGCACTCGCCCCTGATTGGCGCCGTGCTGAGTGGAATACCAGACCAGCAGCAGGGGGATGGTGCGCTTTTCGGACGAGGTGATGACGATGAGCGGCCAGAGATAATCGTTCCAGGAGTTCATGAAGGTGACGATGCCCAGCGAGGCCAGCGCCGGCCCCAGTTGCGGCAGGACAATGCGCCAGTAGATGCCGAATTCGCTGGCGCCGTCTATGCGGGCGGCTTCCATCACTTCGCCGGGCAAACTTTCCACGAACTGCTTGGCAACGAAGATGCCGTAGGCGTCAATCAGCATGGGGATCACCAGCGCCCACAGGGTATCAATCAGCCCCATTTTCACCGTGAGCAGGTAGATGGGAATCATCACCACCTGGAAAGGGATCATCAACTGCGCCAGGATCATGCCGAAGAACAGGTTTTTGCCGGTAAAGTGGTAACGGGCGAAGAGATAGCCAGCGAACGAACTGATAAGCAATGTGAGAAATGTGCGTGCGATGGCCACAATGCCGCTGTTGTAAAAAATGCGGGTGAGGGAAATATCCGGGTCGGTGAGAACGGTGGTGTAATTATCCAGGGTCGGCGTTTCCGGGATGAAGGTCGGCGGCACGCGCATCAATTCGGCGTTCGTCTTGAAGGAAGCCAGCATGACGTAGATGAATGGGAGCAGCGTAAAAGTCAGGCCGGCGATGAGAACAATATACGCGGCGCTGCGGGAGAGTAGAACGAAGGGATTCAGGCGCTTGAGCATGGGCGCTCCTTACTGGACGACGGACGGTAGACGATAGACCGTAGACGGTAGATGCGGTAGATGGACGGTAGCCACGGCGGCTACTAATACTCCCATTCCGTGCGCAGGAGACGGAACTGAATGACGGTGAGGACGAACAAGATCAGGAACAGGAAGATGGACATGGCGGCTGCCATTCCCATGTTTTCTGCATAGACGAAGGCGTTCTGGTAGACGCTGAGCAGGATGGTTTGGGTCTGATAAGCCGGGCCGCCGCGGGTGAGTAACTGGAAGAGGACGAATTGCTGCAGGGTGGAAATGACCGTCAGCACCGAGGCAAGCAGAATGGTGCGGCGCAGCAGGGGCATGATGATGAGCCAGAATTCCTGCCAGGCGTTGGCGCCATCAATGCGCGCCGCCTCGCGGAAAATGGTCGGAACGCCCTGTAAAGCGGCGATGAACAGCAGCGTGTTGTAGCCGAAGGTCACCCAAACATAGACAATGGTGACGGCGATCATCGCCAGCGGAATGCCAAAATAGACCTGGGTGGGATCCGAAAGCCAGGAGCGCGGCGGCGTCAATCCCAAAAATTTGAACAACTGGCTGAGCAAGCCCCAGTTCGGCGCGTAGACGTATTGCCAGATAATGGTCACGGCGACGCTGCCGGTGATCACGGGCAGGAAGTACACGAAGCGGAAGAAAGACTTCACCCGCTGATGGACGCTTTCCAGCACCACAGCCATCGGCAGGGCGGTGAAGACGGAAAGGGGAACCGCCAGCAAAGAGAACAGGAAGGTGTTGCCAATGGACTGGCGGAAGATGCGCGCTGACTTGGTCATGCCGGTAAACAGTTCGATGTAATTTCCAAGCCCCACGAAAGGGTTGTTGCCGCCAAGCCCCAGGAACCAGCCGCCTTCGCGAATCGGCGTGTAGGAAAAGAGGCTCATCAGCACCACCCAAAAGATGGGGAAAAGCACAAAGACAAAGACCCAGATCAGGATGGGGATTAAGCCCAGCACGGCAAAGCGGCGTTGATGCGCCGTCAGGCGGCCGCCCTCGTGGGTGCCAATGGCCTGGAGAAAAAGATTTTTGACGGAAGCGAGCATAGGCGCTCCTGATTGGACGGTAGACGGTAGACCGCAGGCGGTGGGCCGTAATGGTAGAAGAGGTTCTACCATTACGGCCGGAGTTGGGAATGATGGTGGTAATGGTAGAAAATTTTCTACCGCTACCTGGCCTTATCCACCATGGCGTTGGCCTCGTCGTGGATGTTTTGCACGGCCTCATCCACCGAGATCACACCTTGAATGGCCTGAATGAGGTTCGGATAGACGATGTCGAACTCTAACTGGCTGGGGTCCACAATGTCGCCCTGGAACACGCCGTAGGGAAGGATGGTGACCAGGTCTTTCATGAAGGGATATTTCTCATACAGGCGCGGGTCTTCGGCGACGCTCTTCATGGCCGGGATGGTGCCGGTCGTCAGGTTGAAGTGGAGCGCGTTCTCCGGGTCGGCGGCCATGGCCGCAGCCAGTTTCCAGGCGATCTCCGGATGCTGCGTGTATTTCGTGACCACAATGCCCCAGCCGGAGACAGAGGTGAATTTGTATTGATCGCCCATGAAGGGAGGCAGTTTGACGTAATCAAACTTCAGGTCGGGATAGGTGATGCGCGCTTCGCCGGCAAACCAGGAGCCTAAGACGGCAATAGCGACCAGTTTTTGGGCAAAGGAAGCGCCTACCCAGTTGCTCTCCGCATTGTAGGTGACCGGGTCCACCACCTTGTCTTTCATCGCCATATCCACCATCTTCTGGACGACGGCTTTGGCTTCGGGCGTGTTGAAGTTAAAATGCCGGCCATCTTCCGCAAAGTACTGGCCGCCCTGCTCCAGGATGCCGGAGAGGAAATAGGTGTAAAGTTGGTCGTTGTTGGTGTAATGCAAACCGGCGACGGACATGGCGCCCGTGTTATCCCATTGGGTCAGCTTCTTCGCATCAGCGACCACATCATCCCAGGTCTTCCATTGGGGCGGATAGGGCAATCCGGCAGCCTCGAACATCTCGCGATTGACGTAGGCGCCGCCATATTCGAGGTTGTACTCAATCGGCAGGCCATAGAGCTTGCCGTCGTAAACATAACCACCCAGCGGGGCGGCGAAGTAAGTCTGCTGCGCCTGCTCCAGCGTCATGAGATCTGCCGGCACCTCCAGCAACTGCCCGCCTTTGGCATAGCGCAATCCCATCCCGCCGGGCATCTCGATGATGTCTGCCACCTGCCCGGAGGGGAGCGAGGTTTGGATGGTCTGGATGAAGACATCCCATGGGAAGGTCTCGAACTTCACTTCCACGTTGGGATTCTCCTGCATGAACTTGTTGATGATGTCCTGATGGGCCTGGTTGAACGAGTTGTTCTGGTGGCCCCAGACGCGGATGACGATTTTGTTCCCCGCAGGCTGCTCACTGCCCGAAGGCGCGGCGGTGGGTTGTTCGCCGCCGGCGGGGGCAGGCGCGGCGGTGGGCGTAGCAGGCGAAGCGCAGGCCGCCAGCACCATCGTCAGCAAGAGGAAAAGGGAAAGCAAGCGAGTTTTCATGTCAAACCTCCGATTGTGATTGTGATTTCTCAACGCGCCACGAGGCGCGGTTGACACCTACGAAAGATTCAGCCTGACGACTGCGGTCAGATTATGCGGGCGGTCGGGGTCGAGTCCTTTTGCCAGGGAACGGTGGCAGGCCATCCATTGCAGCAGGGGCAGGTAAAGGGCGCCGCGGCCTTCTTCGGGGATCTCCGAGTCAAACGTGACGACGGCCTGCTGCTCGCCCAGGGAGAGGATCTGCGCCCCGCGCGCCTGCATCTCGTCCAGCACGGCCTGCTCCTGGGCCTGATTGCGCTCCGAAAGCAGACCGATAAGCAGCGTTCGCTCGTTGACCATGCTCATTGGCCCGTGGCGAAACTCCAGGAAGGGGAACGGCTCGCTGTGGCTGAGCGACATCTCCTTCATCTTCAGGCTGACCTCGCTCGCCAGGCCGTAGCGCAAGCCGCTGCCGAGGAAGTAGAAACGCTCCAGGTTCAGGTCTTCGCCCATCTGACGGGTCCGCGCGCCGAAGCGATTCAGCAGGCGGTCGGCAGCTTCCGGCAGGCGCTGCATGGCCTTCCACAGGGTCGTATGACCGCCCAGGCGCGCCGCCAGCGCGTTCAGGCCGACGAACATGGAACTGAAGGAACGCGTCTGGGCGACGCTTTCTTCCTGCCCCTGAGGCAGGAGCAGCGCTTCTTCGGCCTCTCCGGCCAGTTCCGATTCGGGGTAGTTGGTGACGGCGAGCACGCGTCCGCCGCGACGACGGTATTCGCGCACGGCATGAATGGTCTCGCTCGTGCTGCCAGAGCGGCTGATAGCGATCAGCACCGGTTTGGGGTTGCGCTCAGTTAAATCGCCGAGCCAGTCTGTCTGCTGAAAGAGGAATTCGCCGCCCGGCACGGCAAAGGTCAGGCGCGAAGTGAGACGGCGGAAGAGGGTGGCCGCGGCCAGCGAAAGGTAATAGGTGGAGCCGCAGCCGATGAAAATCAAGGGGGTGTCTTCATTGCCCAGTGCGGTGCGCCAGGCCGGGGTGGCTTTTTCCGCTTCCTGCAGCGCACTGAGCCAGACCTGGGGCTGCGAAAGAATTTCGTGGAGGGTGTGTTTTCCAGGGGTCATAAGCGTTTCTTCAGAGGGTGGAGTGTTTTCGTGGTGGGATAGCATGGTCATGAGTCAGGGGATGCCTGGATGAGAAGATGGTGGGTGAAATGCACGTTCAGACGGGCGGTCGGGCCGCTTACTTCACCCAGCGGACGGTTGTTCTCGTAATCCAGCAGGCGATAGCGGCGGCGGGATTTGAGGCCGCGCAATTCGATCTCGCCCTCGAACGAATCGGCAAAAAAGGCATAATAAAACGTGTCTTCTTTGCGGATGACATGCGCCTCCGGAACGTCGAAGGCCAGATCGTAGAGAAAGCCCAGGTATTCCCCTTCGGCCAGGCGATGACGCTGATAGAGGTCAAACCAGAAGCGCCACAGTTCTTCCTTTTGCGGCGTGAGTTGCCAGTTTTCCTTCAATTGCGCCTGACGCTGCGGCGAGACCTGGTAGGTGAACTTGGTGCCCGGAACGCCGCCTGCGCCGATGCCGGAAGCAAAATCCACGCCGCCATCCGAGAGTTCCACATGGTCGGCGAAGACGGCAGCGCGGCGGCCGGTCAGCGCTTTGTAGAACTTGATGCGTTGGCGCACCTGGGCGCTGGAGGTCGGATCGGCGGTGACGGTCTGATCGGTGGCGGGCAGGAGGCTATAGGTGATGGGCGTGCCGCAGGGGCAGATCTGCACCACGCCTTCCGGGCGCAGTTGACGCACGCGCTCAAAGATTTTGCGGTATAGCTCTGCGTATGCGATGATGGATTCTTCCGGATGGGCATGATGATGAGCCGGGTTGTGACAGGCGGGGACGGTATAGATGTTGTCCATCTTGAAGCCGTCGAACCCCCACTCGTTGATGAATTGATCCACCAGGCGCAGGGTATAGGCCTGCACTTCCGGCAGTGCCGGGCAGAGGATCGCCAGGTGGCGATTGTTACGCGCCACCCGTCCGTGCTCATCGAGGAGCACCCAGGAAGGATGTTCCTTCAAAATCCTGGAAATTCCGTATTCATGGCTCTCCCAGCGGCCGTATCCATCTTCGGCGCAGAGCGGATACCACCACAATTGCGAGAGGCCGCCTTTGGCATGGATGGCGTCGTTCATGCGGCGCATGTCCTCGGCGCCATGGGGGAATGTATCCGGGCGCGGGTTCCAGTCGCCGTAAGCATCGAACCAGCGATCATCCAGGGTGAACCAGCGCAGCCCCATCTGGCAGGCAGGAGAGAGCACAGCCAGCACATCCTGCGGGCGAACGTCGAATTCGTAGCCCCAGGAGCACCAGGCCGGGTCGTAACTCGCCCTGACCGGCGGCGCCGGGCGCAGGTCGCGCTGCGCCATCCACTCCCGATAGCGTTCGAGCGGGCGGAAGAAATCGCCTTTTTCCTGCCAGGTCAGGGCAAAGAGCGGCGAATTCCAGGCGCGGCCGGCAGGTAGGACCAGCGGGCGCCGATTCTCGAAGGCGAGATGGATGCCATCCGCCGGACGCTCGACCGGCATCCACCATTCGATGGGGATGGCTTCCAGGTGCATGAAGGCCACGCCGCCGTGACGGCTCCACACACAGGTAAACGGCACCCCGCCGCCCTCGGCATCCTGCAGATGTCCCAGGTAATTCTCGCGCTGAAATCCAAGCGGCAGCGGGAAGGCGAAATCCTGTCCCCAGCCGACAGCGGCCCCCTGGGCGCTCCAGAGCGGATCGCTCCAGCGGGCGGCGGGCAGGAAGACTTCCAGGCGCAGGCGATAGACGCTCAGCGGGGCCGGACTGGAATTTTCGATCAGCACCTGAATCTGCCAGGCATCCTCCCCCAGGCGGGCAAAAAGCAGGCGCGCTGGATTGGCGCCGCCCTGCAGCGTGGAGGTCTCCAGGCGCAACTGCACGCGGGCGACTTCCTCGCCGTTATGGCGCAGCGAGAGCAGGGAAGGGGAGAGACGAACGAGCTCGTTCATGCTTTGATCTCCAATCCAAAAAGGCGGGCAGCGTTTTCGTAATAAACCTTGCGCAGCACCTCTTCCGGCAGGAAAATGCCATAAGCGTACCAGCGCCCCTGTTGCGGAACTTCGCCGACGTTGTAGTTGAAATACTCGTCGTCGGTCTCCAGGAAGCGATAGTAGAGGCGGTAAGCCTCCAGATGGGGACCGAAATCGGAGCCGAACAGGATGCGATCCTGGTATTTCAGGAAAAAGCGCCGGGCGGTGTAGGGCTGGCGGCCCAGTTCGCCCAGGCGGGCGGCGATGTCAATGTAGTAATTCGGGCAATCCTCCAGCATCCTGCCCACCCAGCCCAGGTTCTCAGCATAGCAACCCACATGTGCGCCGATGAAGATCGTCTGCGGGTGGCGCTTGACCAGGTTGTAGAAGGCGTTCATGATGTCCATGAAGGGCGGGAAGGGCGGACTGGTGAAAGCCCAGTCGGGATGCTGACCGAGCTCCTCCCAGCGCTCGTTGGTCTCATCAATCGGGTCGAAGAAGGCGACCGGGTCGGCGACGTGGATCATCACCGGCAGCCCCAGGCGACCGGCGGTTTCCCAGAGTGGATCCAGGCGCGGGTCATCCACCCTGACGAGTTCGCCACGCTGATCGCGCACGTGCAGACCAAAGGGCTTCCAGATTTTCAGTCCCTCGGCGCCCCAGGACTTTTGCACTTCCAGGCGGCGGGCGGCGTATTCGGGGAAGGCCTCGCCGAGTTCGGGCCATTTGCCCCAGTCCACGCCGCCGAAGATGCGGAAGCGCTCGGGTGCTTTGGCTTTGAAATAATCCAGGTGGAATTGCAGAATGTCCTCGCCCCAGCCGCCGTCCAGGTCCACATAGTGGACGATGCCGGCCTCGTCGAGGAGGTCGAGCAGTTCGGGCAGGGGCTTCTTGTCCCAGCCGCCGCCGAAAGGTTCAGCGAGATGATTGTGGGCATCAATGGCTGGGAAGCGCGGCTTGAGCACGGTGGTCGTTTTGGTCACCAGTTTGGGGCGGGGGCGGAAGTTTTGCAGGAGCATGGCGATTCTCCAAAGAAAGGTCAGGCCAGGATGACGCGCAGGCCGAGTTCCCGCAGGGCAGCAACCTGCTCGGCGGGGGCAGCGCTATCGGTCACCAGGCAGTGAACAGCGGTGATGGGAGCGATGAAAGCAGTGGAAACGGTGTTGAATTTGGTGTGATCGGCCACCAGGATCACCTCGCGGCCGATCTTCAGGATGGCACGGTCGGTCAGGACTTCGGGCAGGTAATCGCTGGTCAGGCCGTGTTCGATGCTCAGGGCGTGCACCCCCAGGATGACCTTATCGGCGCGCAGTTCGGCGATGGCCTGCTCGGCGATGTGGCCGACGAACGAGAGTTCGCTCTGACGAAGTTCGCCGCCGATGCCGATGAGCGACATGTTCGGAACGTTGGCCAGGGTGTTCATCACCGGCAGGGAGTTCGTGATGACGGTCAATGGGCGCCCGCGTAACTGACGGGCAACCTGCAGGGTGGTCGAGCCAGAAGCGATGAAGACCGTCTCGCCGTCCTGAACCAGCGCCGCGGCGGCCTGGGCGATGCGGTGCTTCTCGAAAAACTGCTCGCTTTCGCGCTGGAGCAGCGGCGGTTCGGGCGGCGCCTGACGCACTGGCAGCGCTCCGCCATGCACGCGCTGGATTTTCCCCTGCTCCGCCAGGGCTTCGAGATCGCGGCGGGCGGTGGCTTCGCTGACCTTGAAGCGCTCGACGATTTCCGCCACGGTCAGCCGTCCCTGGCGCAGAAGCAGGTCAAGGATCAGGCTTTGCCGTTCTTCGGTGGGGATAAATTCGCTCATAACCGCTCACAGACAATCATAATCGCTTGTATTATAGCACAAATTTGAGCGATACAGAGCAGCAATTCCAAATCTAAAATGGATAGGCGCAAAATTTTAAGCGAATTTAGCTTTTGAAAGCCGAAAACCAACAAACTTGATTATGTCTAGACTGATTTGCATCAAAATGTTGGCGTGTCCCGTTCGATATTGGTTCAGATTTGGAATTGCTGACACTTTGCGCCAACCTTGACACATCCACCGTCCCTGTGTTATAAACCGCCAAATTCATTGCCCAGGCAATGAAGTCGAAAACTTAGCCAGCACATGCTCTTATCCAGAGAGGCGGAGGGACCGGCCCTGTGAAGCCTCGGCAACCAGACTCAAGTCACGGTGCCAATTCCGGCAGTAGGGGTAATCCTTGTGATTACCCGAATTCTGGAAGATGAGAGGCGAAATGTATCCACATTGACCTCTTCTTTCAGAAGAGGTTTTTTTGTTCAAGAACCTCCTCTGGGTAACGCGCATGTACCCACGAGAGGTTCTTTTTGCATCTTCTCGAAAGCAGAGGAGCGATGGGAAGCGCGCTGCGCACGTCCCCCGCCCCTTTCATCAAAATTCTTTATCAGGAGATCAACATGTCTGACCGCAAATTCGGCTTTACCACCCGCCAACTGCACGCCGGCTACACCCCCGAACCGACCACCGGTTCCCGTGCCGTGCCAATCTACCAAACCACAGCGTACAAGTTTCAAAGTACCGCGCACGCCGCCCGCCTGTTTGCGCTGGAAGAAAAGGGCAATATTTACACGCGCATCAGCAACCCCACCAGCAACGTCTTCGAAGCCCGCATGGCTGACTTGGAAGGCGGTGTAGCCGCTCTCGAAGTCAGTTCAGGTCATGCCGCGCAAGCCATTGCTATCCTTGCCATTTGCCAGGCTGGCGACCATATCGTTTCCTCCTCCACGTTGTACGGCGGCACTGTCAGCCAATTCCGCTTTACGTTCCCGCGTCTGGGCATCGAAGTCAGCCTGGTTGATCCCACCGACCCCGAGAACTTCCGCCGCGCCATCCGCCCCAACACCAAACTCCTCTACGGCGAGACCATCGGCAACCCCAACGTCAACATCTTCCCTTTCGAGGAAGTTGCCCAAATCGCGCAAGAGTTCCACCTGCCGCTCATGATAGACAACACACTGGCCAGCCCCTACTTGTTCCGTCCGCTCGAATGGGGCGCCAATATCGTCGTCCACTCCACCACCAAATACATCGGCGGGCATGGCACCTCCATCGGCGGCGTCATCGTAGATGGAGGCAACTTCGACTGGCATCATGAACGCTTCCCCAACTACACCACGCCCGACCCCAGTTATCACGGCGTCGTCTTTGCCGACCTGGGCGAACTGGCCTTCATCAGCAAAGCCCGCGCCGGCATCCTGCGCGACATCGGCGCCTGCCAATCTCCGTTCAATTCCTGGCTCTTTTTACAGGGACTGGAAACCCTCAGCCTGCGAATGGACCGCCATGTAGCCAACGCCCAAGCCGTAGCCGAATTCCTCGCTTCTCACCCCGCCGTGGCCTGGGTGCGTTACCCCGGCCTTCCCCATCACCCAGACTTCGAACGCGCCAATCGCTACCTCCCCAAAGGCAAAGGCGCCATGCTGGGATTTGGCGTCAAAGGCGGACGCGAAGCCGGCGCCAAATTCATAGACCATCTCAAACTGTTCAGTCATGTTGCCAACCTGGGCGATGCCAAATCTCTCGCCATCCATCCGGCCAGTACCACCCACAGTCAACTGTCGGAAGAAGAACAACGCGCTGCTGGCGTCAGCCCCGACTTCATCCGCCTGAGCATCGGCATCGAGGACATTGAAGACTTACTGTGGGATCTCGACCAGGCCTTGACGCAATCATGATACAACCCTCTTACCCGTATTTGGAGGTCGTATGCCCGTCAAAATCCCCTCGACTTTACCCGCCCGTTCTATCCTTCAGCGCGAAAACATCTTCGTCATGGGCGAGGAGCGCGCCGAACATCAAGACATCCGTCCCTTGCGGGTGGCCATTCTGAACCTGATGCCCACCAAGGTCGAGACCGAGACGCAAATCCTGCGCTTACTCGGCAACTCACCCTTGCAAGTCGAAGTGACTTTGCTGCATACCGCCACTTACCAATCCAAAAACGTGGATGCCGACCATTTGCTTGCTCACTACCTCACCCTGGAGGATGTCGAAGACCAGAAATTCGACGGCCTGATTGTCACCGGCGCGCCGGTAGAACATCTGGACTTCGAAGAAGTGGACTATTGGGAAGAATTGACGCGCGTCTTCGATTGGTCCACGTCGAACGTATTGTCCACTTTCTATATCTGCTGGGGCGCACAAGCCGGCCTGTATCATCACTTTGGCATCCCCAAATACAGCCTGCCGGCCAAAGTATTCGGCGTATTCGAACACCGCAAACTGGCCTCTTCTGAACGCCTGCTGTTCGGCTTCGATGACGTGTTCCTGGCGCCTCACTCTCGTTACACCGAAGTCCGCCGCGCAGACCTGGAGAGTGTGCCAGACTTGCAGATTTTGAGCGAGTCGGAGGAAGCGGGCATCCACATCGTGGCATCCAAAGACGGCCGTCACATCTTCGTCACCGGCCATTCGGAATACGATCCGCACACCCTGAAAGCCGAGTACGAGCGCGACATAAAAAAGGGCATCCCAATTGCCCTGCCGCGCAATTACTTCCCCGAAGATGACCCCTCCAAGCCGCCACTGGTACGCTGGCGCGGTCATGCCAGTTTGCTATTTGCCAATTGGCTAAACTACTACGTCTACCAGGTAACGCCCTTCGATTGGCATCTGATTCCCAAAGCCACCACTTCATCCGACTTTTAGCGTCAGCCCTATTCGCTGTCAAGTTTTTGCCTTGCACGCCTATCTTGTCAACTGCTCCACGCGGCTTTCGCCCATTGAATAGTATTTGGCCTGTGGGTGGTGGACGATGATGGCAGCGGTGGATTGTTCGGGAATCAACTGGTAGGCCGGGCTGAGGCTCATGCCGAGTTCGCGCTCTGCCGGGAGCAGATCGAAGATTTTGCGGTGGTCTTCCAGGTCGGGGATGGCGGGGTGTCGAATTTTTCGGTTTCCTCTCTTCTCCCCCCTTTCCTACAGGAAGAGGGGAATAGATGAGGAGGTCATCGCCATCGGCCTGGCAGGGGAAGTAGCGGGGCTATCGCTGGCGGCGTTTGGAATCCTGCCGCCTGTCCTGGCTGCGGCGGCGCAGTCTCTGCCCGATATTGGCATTCTGGGAAGTTCCGCCCGCTTGCTCAGGCAGAAATGAACCTGATTCTGAAAACACAGACAAAAGGTTACTTCGTCAGCGCCGCCCCGCAGTAGGGACAGTTCTGCCAGTCGGCCTGCACCGCCTTGCCGCAGTTCGGGCAGGCGCGGCTGCTTACACGAGCGCCCAGTGCGCTTCCATGCTTTCCTCTTGCAAGGCACGCTTGAACCGCTGAAGCGACTGGCGGTACAGAAAACAGCCGCTCGTTTCCATCCTGTCCCGCGCCCGGGCAAGCGACTCTTCCGCCCGCGCCTGGTCCTTCCGCCGCCATGCCAGCCAGCCGCTGATCATCCAGAATTCGATGCAGGCAGCGGGCGATTCATCCGCCGGCAAATGAGCCAGGGTTGATTCGGCAGCCTCCGTCTCGCCGCCTGCCAGTTGGACGAAGGCGAGGTGACGCAGGAGCTCGGCATGTAGGGAGGTTTCTTCCTGAACGGCGGGCAGGTGCAGCGCGCGTTCCAGGCTGGCGTGGGCGGCTGGCACGTCTTTCTGCGCCAGTTGGATTTGCGCCAGCGTATCCAGCGCCGAACCCAGCAGGCGCGGGGATTGCAGATGTTCCGCCTGGCGCACCATCTCTTGCGTCAGGGCATGGGCTTCAGCAAGGCGTCCCTGGGCAAGCAGAATACTGGCGCGCGTGTTGTTCAGATTAGCCATCCCAACCTGGTCTTGCCATTTTTCCCGCAAAGCGTAGGACTCTTCAATCTCTGCCAGGGCGCTCTCGAACTCGCCGCAAAGATGATGCAAGACGGCCATGTTGCTCAATATGCGCGCCGCCAGCACGTCATCGGCATAATCCCGCGCCCCCAGCAAAGCCCGCTGATAGTGTTCCAGCGAGGCGGCGAAATTGCCCTCCTGATACAAAACAATCCCCAGGTTGGTGTAGGCGCGATATTCCACGCTTTTGAGTCCCGCCAGACGACCGTTGTAAGCCGCGCTCTCCCAATGCCTGCGCGCCATGCGGCGGTCGCCGTGCAGGGCGGCCAGCGTGCCAAGCATTAGATAAACCTGCGCCTGCAGCCGCGCCGCCTCGGAGAGCGGAAGGGGGAGACGCCGTGCAAGCATCAGGGCGCGTTTGGCTGCCGCCGCGGCGCGGTCGAAGGAGGAGAGCGCCAGGTGAGCCTGACATTCCAACGCTGCGAGTTGAGCGCGCAACAGCGGGTATTGTTTCATCGGCAGACCGCGCGCCGCCGAAGCGCACAAGGACAGCGCCTCCGCAGACTGTTGACGAAGGAGCAGGGTCTGCGCCAGACGAACGATAAGATGAGCGCGCACAGCCCGCTCGCCGCTTAATTCCAGTGCCTGACGGTAACTTTCTTCTGCCTCGACCAGGCGGTTGGCGCGCCTCAACAGGTCGCCGCGCAGGCCCAACAGGGCGCGCGCCCGTTCCCGGTCCGAGACGCGCTCCGCCTGTTGCAGCAACTTCTCCAGCAAGGGGAGGGCGAGGTCGGTCTGCGCCAGCTCAATCAAGGTCTCCACCCCATCTACCAGCAGGTCTGCGGCATGTTCAAACTCGTGCGCCAGCGCATATTGCGAGGCGGCTTGCAAAATTTCGTCGGGGTCGGCAGTGAGGAACTCCGCCAGGTGATGATGAAGGCTGCGCAGCCGCGCCGGGTCGCTTTCGAGCGCATGGTAGACGTAGACGCGCAGCAACGGATGCAGCCGGGCCGAGGCAGGGTGTTCGAGCAATTGTCTGCGCTGCAATTCGGCCAGGGCTGCTTTCCACACCCGCGCGTTCCCACCGATGAGCGCTTCACTGCGCGCGATCAATCCCTGGGCGGACAAATTGAGCGGCGTCGGAAGTAGAGAGAGGCATTCCACCATGCGCCGCGCCGGCGCGGAGAGGGACTCCAGCATCGCCTCGAAAAGCGATTCTCCTGCTTGCGGGGCGCGCGCTGCGTTCGAGAGCCAGTTTGAGGCGTCCTCTTGGTGGTCGCGCAAATAAGCGCCGAGCAAGCGCAAAAGCATGGGGTTGCCTTCCGTCTGAAGCGCCACCTGTTCCATTTGCGCTGCGGGCAACGAGACCCCCAGCCGTGTCAGCAGGCGCATGGATTCCTCGGTTTCCAATCCTTTGAGGGGAACAGGCGTGAATTCTGAAAGCGCAAGCGCCTCGCGGCTGGTCAGGAGAACGCGCACCCGACTGGTGACCGTCAGGTGGCGCAGAGCAGAGAGCAGCGCTGTGTCGCCTGCCACCAGGTTGAGGCGGTCGAAACACAACAGGCAGTCCTGCCCGCTCAGTGCCCGGCTCAACAATGCCAGACGTTCCGCCAGGGGCAAAGGCAAGAGGGACGGTTCGCGCCGTGTGAGCAGGGGCAGAGCCGTTTCCACGCCCAGGGTGAGTGTGAACAAAGCCAGTTGACGCACGATGCTTTCGAGAGAAGTGGTTACCCCCTCCGTGAAGGTCAGCCAGAAAACGGGCGAAGTGCGGGCAGTTTCGGCTGCCAGCGCCGCCGCCAGAGTGGTTTTGCCGGCGCCGGGCAAACCGTAGAGCAGGATGCGCCGCTCATGAGCAAGGTGCTGGCGCAGGCGGGCCAGCGCACGAGGCGGCTCCCAATCCGCTGGCAGCGGCGGGATGGACTCGATTGTCCCGCTGACCTCGATGGTTTCTTCCTCCAGAGTAATTGGGCCCTCGCTCCGGTTGGGTTCATCCGCTCTGGCCAGCGTCAGCAGACGCGCCGCGAGTTCGTCCTCCTCTTGCAAGCCGAGTGCAGGCAGGAAGAGCGCGGCAACGACGGTCAGGTCGGCGCGGCGTTGGTTGTTCTCCAGGCGGGAGATATGGGCTTCGCTATACCCTACCGCCAGCCCCAGTTCGGCTTGAGTCAGGTGGGCGCGGCGGCGCAGGAATTTCAGCAGAGCGCCGAAGTCGGAAAAAGAAGTCTCCATTTTTGGCAAGAAAAGTCATATTTCGCAAGGCCGCATTTGCTATATTCTGGTTATGAAAAAAATTATAGCACGCGTCCGTCGCCGCTTGACAATAGACACGATTATGGAAGTTACGGTCATCGAAGACACGGAAAGTCACCCTCCTGTCCTTTTGCTCAGGCGCCCGGCGCGCAATGTGCTTTACAAAGGGAGGCGCAGGCGAAAATCCCGGCAGGAGGATTCCCTTATGCAAGATGATCCAGTAACCGACGCGAAGAAATAAAGATTCGGAGGAACGCATGAACACCCGAAAGAATGTCACCCTTTGGCTGGCTTTGTTTGTCCTGGTCTCTCTCGCTTGCGGTTGGATAAACGGCGTCAGCCCCTTGTCCGGCAATCCGCCGGCCGGCTCGAACGCCACACAACCGCCGGCGATGAACATACCGCCGGCCGGCGATCTGAGCGGGACGGAGATGCTGGAAATCGAACGCGTCTCATTTGCTGCCTATCCCTGGCGGATGAAGGAGAGTGTCCTGGTCAAAGACACGCAACAAACCGTGACAGGGCTCGTCGAGGCGCAGTCCGCCACGCGCGTTCATGTCCAGAGCACACAAGATATCAATGGCAACGACGTGACCATTGACACCATCCTGATTGATGCGACGCTCTACATGAAAGGCACGGGCGGGCCTGCCGAATACTATCAGCAATTCGGCGCGGTCGAAGGGCAATGGATGCAGGTGCCGCCGGATCACCCGCTGGCAGCGTATGCGGAACTGGCGCGCCTGGCGGCCGATCCGCAAAAACTGGTCGAGACCCTGGCCAAAGACTTCGCCGCTCTGCTCAACCAGAGCGACATGGATCAAAAACTGATCAAAGCCATCGGCTCAGAGTCGGTGAACGGCGTATCTACCAGCGTGTATGAATACAAGGGGAAAGTCGCTACCTATCGCTGGTGGGTGGGCGGCGATCGGCGCCTCTACAAATTGAGCTCGGACGGGGCGCTGAACGCGACGACGATTCTCGTCGAGTACGATCCGTCCATCAATATCCAGCCGCCGATTCCATGATTTGCTGTAAAAGGAGAAAAGAACATGAAAATCAAGAAGTATTCTGTTGTGCTTTTCGCTCTGTTTGCGCTCCTCTCCCTTGCCTGCGGGTTGCTGGATACGGTGGTCAACAAGGCTGTGGACAACAACGATCATTTCACCAGGACGACCAGCCTGTGGAGCGATGTTCCCCAGATGGACGGGCTGAAGCCTTCCGAACTGGACTCCATGCCGCCGTTTATCAAACTGGCGCTGCGCGTCATTTTGGGAAATCTTGGCAAACTCAACCCGCAGGGCCAGGATCAGACAACCGGCAACATTGACTGGGTCGTCTTCGCCACCGACAAAACGCCCGATGATGTCAGCGGTTTTTACACCAACCAACGGATGGTCGCAAGCGGCTGGGATGACGCCGGTCAGAATTCAACCTGTGTGAGCGGGAGCGAGAGCGGTTATTCTCAAATCGGCGTCTTCTGCGTGTTCGTCAAACAAAAGGAAAACACTCAACTCGTCCTCGTTGCCGCGCAGGATGAACAAAGCGGGCAGACCAATGTCTTTTTCCTGCGCCTGCAGACGTTTGTCACGCCCACTCCATGAGCGAGGGAATCATGAACAAGAACCGCGTTTTTCAAATCCTTTCCCTCTTCATCGCCCTGAGCGTTTCCCTGGCTTGCGGAATCGGGGGCGCCGCCTCCACGCCCAGGCAGCCGACTGTCCCCCTCGCGCCGATTTCCCTGGGGAATGACCTCACACAAATTGACGTCTGCAAACTCATTCCGCGGGAAGATATTGAGGCGGTAATGGGCGCCAAACTGCGCGCCGCGCCCACGCCCACGGTCCATGACGAAATCGCTGGCGAGAGCGGATGCTCGTATGAGAGCACCCCGGACTCGGATGGAAATGCCCGCTTCGGGTATGTGGTTTTTACTCCCGTCGAGGCATACAACAGCCAGCCGCTCTATCAGGATGTGCAGGTGAGTGGACTGGGGCAGGAGGCCTATTTCAATAATGGCGCAGCGGCGCGCGAACTGTGGGTCAAAGTCAACGACAACGTGGCTTTCGTCGTGGGCTTTGGCGATGTCCCAAATGAAGATGGGTGCAAAGCCATTGCCCAATTGATCCTCGCCGCGCTCAAGTGAGCGTCTACCGTGTACCGAAAGGTTGTTTTAGGAGTAGAGATGATAACGAAAAAGACATGTGCTCTAATGTTCCTACTGGCTGCGGTGGCTTTATCATGTAATCTTCCGGCCACCATCAGCACGCCTACAGGCACGCCCGCGCTGCCTACGGCAACGCTCGTGCTGCCCCCTGCCACGCTTCCCCAGCCAGCCGCCTCGACCAGCGCGCCGGTTAGCCATCTTCAGAATCCCCCTCTCGCGGCCAGCAGCGGGGCGGTTTTCTACGATGTCGATTGCGCCGACACGGCTGTCGAGAAGCGCGCCCCTTACGGCGATTCTTACGATCTCAATTTGCTGGAGCGCCCCTTTTCACAGGACATGGCTTATATCCCCGACCTGGATATCGAAACCTTTGGACTGAGTCAGGATGAGACCTGGTACTTCGTCTCGATCAAGACCATCGGAGGCGACCCGAATGCGCTGCCAGAAATGCACTATGCAGTAGAGTTAGATTTGGATAAAGATGGTTTCGGCGACTTCATCATCCTGGCACAGCCGCCCTACACCACCGAGTGGACGACACAAAATGTATTCGTTTTTGCCGATACAAACCACAACACCAGCGGACTTTCACCCCTCAAATCTGATGCGCCCTTCGATGCCGATGGTTATGAAACGGTGATCTTCGATGGCGCGCAGGGACTGGGTGAAGACCCCGATCTCGCCTGGGTGCGGCTGGCAAACAACGAAGAAAACACCGTCCAATTTGCCTTCAAGAAGTCCCTGGCTGGGTCGGTTTTCATGTTTGGCGTGCTGGCAGACGCAGCCTTGAAAGATGTTTCGCAACTGGATTACGTGGACCGTTTCACCGAAGAGCAAGCCGGCTCGCCAGTTCGCAGCAAACCGCATTACCCCCTGAAGGCACTCTATGCGGTAGACAACACCTGCCGCCAAGCCGTAGGCTTCGTCCCCAGCGGTTACGAGCCGATGATTTGTCCAAAGATCGTTCCGCCAGCCGTCTCAAAAACCAAACAACCGGGTGACGGCAACCAATGCGTCGGCATAGATCCAGCCAGTTGTAGCGGTAATACCCCCTATTTCTGGCCCTATCCGCACTGCGCCTGTTCTTCCGTGCCATATACGGGTCCATAATTCTTCGAGGAAGCGCTTGGGCAGTCCGTGCGACCCCTCGCGCCTTAAAATCCTGGAAGCCTTGCGGGCGGGCGAACGGACCGTCGGCGCCATCGTCGAACGGACGGGGCTTTCCCAGTCCAATGTTTCCAATCATCTCGCCTGCCTGCGCGATTGCGGCCTGGTAACGGCGGAAGCGCGCGGCAAGTTCGTCGTCTACCGCCTGAGCGACCCGCGCGTGGAGGAATTGCTCCGCCTGGCAGAGAGCCTGCTTGCCGATGTAGCACGCGGCGTGTACGAATGCACCCGCTACAGCGTGGAGGAACGCTCATGACGAGACTCCAAACCCTCGAAATCCCCATCTCTGGCATGGATTGCGCCGAATGCACGCAGCACGTTCAACATGCCATCGAAAAACTGCCCGGTGTGCACTCGGCGCAGGTCTTTCTCGCCGCCGAAAAAGCGATTGTGCGCCTCGACCCCGACCAGACAGGGCTCCCCCACTTGCGCGCCGCCGTCCGCGCGGCAGGATACGACGTCCCCGCTTCAGTCTCCCCTCCGCCTGCTCCCGTTTCGATGGACGGCTTCAACCGCCGATTGACTTTCCTGCTGGTCGGCGTGTTCGCCCTCATCTTGAGCGCGGTGGTCTTTGGCGAGTTTCTGGGATGGTTCGACTTCCTGAACGAGCGCGTCCCCTTCGCGCTGGGGTTGGCGCTGGTTCTCGCGGGCGGCTATCCCGTTTTCCTGAACGTCCTGCGCGCCGCTCTCAGGCGGCAGGTCATTTCCCATACCCTGATGACGCTGGGGGTTATCGCCGCCCTGGCCATCGGTCAATGGGCAACTGCTGCGCTGGTCGTCCTGTTCATGCGCATCGGCGACTACGTCGAAAACTTCACTGCCGAATCCGCCCGCCGCGCCGTCAGGGAATTGACCGCGCTTGCCCCGCAAACCGCCCGCGTGGAACGGGACGGGGTGGAAGTCGAGGTCCCCATCCATCAGGTCCAGGTGGGCGAGACCGTCATCGTCCGCCCCGGCGAGAAGATTCCGGTGGATGGCGAGGTCATCGCCGGACAGGCGACCATTGACCAATCTGCCATCACCGGCGAGGCAATGCCCGTCGAAGCGGCCCGCGGTGCGCGCGTCTATGCCGCCACGATTGCCAGGCTCGGCAGTCTGCGCATCCGCGCCGAACGGATTGGCGCAGATACCACCTTTGGGCGGGTCATCAAAATGGTCGAGGAGGCAGAAGCGCATCGCGCCGATGTTCAACGCCTCGCCGATACATTCAGTGCCTGGTATTTGCCCGTCGTCGCCGCCATCGCCGCGTTGACCTTCCTGCTCACGCGCAATCCGTTGTCCACGGCGGCTGTGCTGGTGGTGGCTTGTTCGTGTTCGTTTGCGCTGGCTACGCCGGTAGCCATGCTGGCATCCATTGGGGCAAGCGCCCGGCGTGGACTGCTCATCAAGGGCGGCAAAACTCTCGAACTGCTCGCCCGCGCCGATGTGCTGCTGGTGGATAAGACCGGCACGCTCACCCTGGGGCAGCCTCAGGTGACGGATGTTATCTCGCTCAACGGGCTGACGCGCGCTGAAATCCTGACCCTGGCGGCTTCGGCGGAACGCTATTCCGAACATCCGCTGGCTGCCGCCGTCCGCGCGCTGGCGCAACAGGAAAACATTCCCCTGCTCGAACCGCAGGACTTTGAAGCCGCGCCGGGCCTGGGCGTGCGCGCCGGGATTCAGGGACGGCAGATTGCGGTGGGCAACCGCCGCCTGATTCCCGCTGCAGAGGCATCTCCCATGGCCACCGAACTCGAAGCGCAGGGAAAGACGCTTCTGTTTCTGGAAATGGACGGTCAACTGGCTGGCATCCTTGCCGCGCAGGACACGCTGCGTCCCGAAGTCCCGCCTGCGCTGGAAGCCGTGCGCGCGCTGGGCATTCGCCACATCGAACTGCTCACCGGCGATAACGAAAGAACCGCCGCCGCGCTGGCAGAAGCGCTGGGTATTGCCTGCCGCGCCAACCTTCTGCCTGAACACAAAATCGAGGTCGTCCAGGACTATCAAGCGCGCGGACATACCGTCGTCATGGTCGGTGACGGGGTGAATGACGCCCCGGCGCTTGCTCAGGCAGATGTGGGAATTGCCATGGGCGCGGCTGGCACAGATGTCGCCATCGAAGCTGCTCCCATTGTGCTGATGCGCGAGGACTGGAATCTGGTGCCGCAGGCGTTGCGCGTTGCGCGGCGCACGATGCGGGTGGTCAAGATGAACCTGGCATTTACAACGCTCTACAACCTGGTGGGGCTATCGCTGGCGGCGTTTGGAATCCTGCCCCCTGTCCTGGCTGCGGCGGCGCAGTCTCTGCCCGATATTGGCATTATGGGAAATTCCGCCCGGTTGTTAAGACAGAAATGAACGGATTTAGCAGCTGCCTGCAAGAAGGATTGTGCTGCCATCCAGTAGAACCGTCTTGTGGCAGAGAAGTTGAAGTAACGAAAGAACGTCCCGCAGGCTTGACCGTTCTGCGAGGGGGTGATAAAATCCGCCCGCTTTGGTGTAGAAATTCGCATCGCTGGCTTACCAAAGTGAACTCAGAAATGCCCCCATCGTCTAGTGGACCAGGACGCAGCCCTTTCAAGGCTAAAACCGGAGTTCGAATCTCCGTGGGGGCACTTCCAAAAAAGAGACCGCCTTACGGGCGGTCTCGCTGTTTAATCACGGCGCACGATTTGCACGACCAACACAAAATCTGGCGCTGGAAAGAATCTCTTACGCTTCGGCAAAAACGAACTTTCTCATACGTCTGCGGTTTTGCTGCTCTTAACAGGAAAGCGGAAAATCTCAGCCACGGATTACACAGATTTTCACTGATTGTTCCTCTTTTTAATCCGTGGCAAAGTGTTGGCTTACCGATACACTCCCCTTAACCTTGCGCTGTAATGCTAATCCTTCAAATGATAGGTATGATAGGCATTCCGGCACGGATTGCCCCAGGCAATGTGCATCTCACGTGCCGTGAGATCAATGACCAGCGCACAGATGGTACTTTCGCGATCGAGCGGATCCGTCCCTTCGATGTTGTGATTACAAATCGAATTCGGAAGGTTCACATGATCCTTCTGAATCGCCTGCAGCGACTTAATCGTATGCTCCGAACTCTGCCGCAACAGACGATTCGCCCGGAAATACCTCACCCGCGACGAAATCAATTCCTCCGGATCCTGCTCGATGGCTTTCATCGCCTGAGAGAGATAATGATTGGTGTGGACAATATACCCATCCGTGCCGTGCAAAATCTCGAACTTGCGTGCCGAGACCTCCACCGAATACATCTCCCCGCTTTCGTGAACCAGCACATGGTTATATCCCGCTGCACGGTGCGACACCAGCGTTCGCCTGATGGCTCCAGAAAGACGCCGCGCCGCCAGCACCGCCCGCGCCACCACCAGGCGTGGAATGCCGATGCGCGAATCGTTCGGGTAAACCGAGTCGATGAGTTGGGCAATGCCATAGGCGTTGAACCCGACATTGGGCAGCAACCCGCCATACGTCATGGCAAGAAACGGCGGCTCATTCGCCGGCTTTGCGCTGACCACATACACATCGTCTTCATCCTCCGGCACCCAGTCCTCATTATGCGCCGCCAGCACATGACCATCTGCCGTGCGCTCTTCATTGACCGCAAAACTGGTACAGCGCGTCAGATGCAGCGCATCCACCGTGACCGCCTCCATCACATTCAGCGTCACAAGTTCATAAAAAGATACGTTTGCGCCTTCGGCGATTCCGCGCCACTCCTCCACATATTGCGGATAACGCTCCTCCGCAAATGGCAGATACTTGCGCGATTGAATCTGCGCCCCCTCCCACGTCAATTCCAGCGTGGCATACGCCTGCTCAATCAATGTGCGGGCATTCTCCACGCTACGCTGCACCTGCTCGCGCCTTGCCTCGCCAATCTGTCTGCCCATTTCACGGTGCGTACCATAGACCTCAATAAGCGGCGGCGGAGAAGAATGAACGACTGTATTCGGAACAGAAATCTCTTTCATTGCCATAAAACCTCCTTCTAAACCAAAACCCGCCCCGAAACCTGCTTCGGGGCGGGCGAAATTATAACACCGGCGGGATCTTTACCCCCCGCCACCCTCTACCGGCGGCACAGATACGCTTCTCACCGGACCTTGAATTGCCTGCGCCCCAAAACGCGTCACCACCACCGAACCGATAGCCAGCAAACCAATCACCGCCGGAATGATCCACGTAAAGCAGCCTACCAGCCACGAAAACTCACCGAGCGTCTGCACAGATCCCACAATGAACATCAGCAGAAACGTCCCTGCCGCCGCGCTCAGCACTGCCGCCCAGTCCAAATGCAGCGCCCGCGCCAGCCGTTCACCCACTTCCCGCCCAATAGCAACCATCCCAAACAGCCAGGCAAAGACCAGCGCCACCAGCGGAATAACGGTCAGGAACAACGCCACACCCACCAATACCGATAACAACCCCACAGCGCCTGCCACCAACGGCTGGGTGACTGCCGCATGAGAAACCCTGTCCAACCGCTCCTGAAAGAACAGCACAGCCAGCATCCCCAGGAAAGCCATCAACAGCGACCCGACAAACACCCGCCCAAAGGCAAAAAACGGGTTGAAATCCACATTGATCACCGTTGGCAGGCTGGGGACTTCAGGCGCAGCCGGCGGCGGGACCTTTCCATTCGGAATATCAATTTGCGGCGCCACATTGTTGATGAGGTCACCCTCGATGCGCGCGCCTTCCTCGCGCTGGATCTGGCTGCCCACCAACACCACATCCCCGGTCACCACCGCCTGCGCTTCCAGTTTGACCTGCCCGCCCACGACAACCACATCCCCATTCACCCGCCCCTGGCTGAGAATATTCCCGCCAATGACAACCAGGTCGCCACGTAATTCGGCGTCTTTTTCAATCGTCACATTACCGCCAAACAAAACCAAATCACCCTCAAACGGCTCACCGCTTTCAATAGTGACATTTGTGCCAAACAAAATCCGTCCGCTGCCCGGACCCGGCCCCTGCGCAGACACACCCTGCGTGGGCAGGAATACCAACGCCAGCAACAACAGAAACGTCAGAGTTTTATACTTTGCTTTCATACAATTACACTCCTTGCGGAACACGAACGAACCGCCAGATGGATATTGACCAGATCAGAGTCATACCGGCAAACGCCGAAAAAAGAACCAGCCATGCAAAGGGAGGCATCAAATTGGCGACGACGTGCAACATCACCTCTCCCGCCTGCATCACTGCCTGAACAGTGGTAACAAGAAAAATAGCCCACTTCACAAACGAGGCAAGCCAGGACTGAGGCGAGACAAAAACCGAAAACAGCGAGGGCGCCGCCAGCCAAAACAGGAAAAACACCCCGCCCAGCAAAAACAGGACGCTCCCCCACAGCCTTCGGCGGCGGTCAGCAAGGCGGCGCTCCGCCAGTCGAGCCTGAAAGCGCCCCGTAAACCCTTCGGCAGGCGCCACCAGCTTCACAGAGCGTAAAACCTTTTCCGTTTGCAGGAGGGCTGAACAATAGGCGCATGAACGCACATGCAGGTCGAGTTCACGCTTTTGGGCATGGCTCAGCGGGGTTTCATTCAACAGCCACTCTTCAAAAGGCTGGTGTTTCATAAGCTCTCCTTTCAGGGCGAACAGGCGCCGGTTCCTCCAGCCACATGCCTGCCAGCCCCCGTCTCGCGCGGTGCAGGCGGCTTTTCACCGCGCTGACCGTTAGATTCAACGCATTGGCAATTTCCACTTCCGAAAAATCGTACCAGTAACGCAAAATGACTGCCGCCCGGTCGGTGGACTCCAACCGTTTGAGTAAAAGATGAAGGCGGTCGCTCTGCTCTCTTCGGACAGATTCAGTTTCCGGGTCGAGGGCTGAAGCGTCTGGCATTTCGAAGGTTGCGCCATCATCGTTTTCGGCATCCATCGAAAACAAAGAAAATTTCTTTCTGCGCAGGGTATCTATGCAATAATGCGCCGCGATGGAAAGAAGCCACGTGCCAAACGGTCGCGAAGCATCGTACCGATGCAGACCCTGATATGCACGCAGAAAGGTTTCCTGCGCGGCATCTTCCGCCGGCTCTGCTTCGCCCAACATACGGTAGCACAAGTTATAGACTGGCTTTTGATAGGTTTCGACAAGTTGCGCGAACGCCTCGTCGCTGCCTTGTTGTGCCTGGATCACCCAGGTTTTCTCGTCGGTCACTCTCGCTCCTGTTCGACTTTCCTGCAAACACTTACGACAGAGGGAGGAAAAAGTTGCACGCCGCCGCATGAAAACGGAGACGCTTCGAACCCTGGACCTCACGCCGACACATCAGTGGACATGCCCTTCCCCGCCTCCCACCGGACCGAGAACCTGCTCCCACCCCCCAAGCCGCTCTGCCCTGAGAGCAAAGAAAATGGCAATGGCGGTGGTAAGCGGTACGGCGCTGACCAACCCCAGCGAGCCGACCAGCGTCCGAACAATTTCTTCCGCGATAAATTCAAAGTTGACCAAGTAACCCAAATTGCCCCTGCCAAGCGTGAACATCAACAGCATGGGTAGAGAAGCGCCGGCATACGCCAGGACGAGGGTATTGACAGTCGCCGCAACATGATCCTGCCCAATGCGCATGGCAGAACGAAACAGTTCAGAAAACCCAAACGAGGGGTTGGCGTGATGCAGTTCGAACACTGCCGAAGCCTGCGTGGTGACCAGATCGTCGAGCACGCCCAGCGCACCGATAATCATGCCGCCAAGCAACAACCCCCGCAGGTTGATTTGTGTGTTCAGCATTTGCAGGAGAAAAAGCGCGTTTTCGTCGCCGGAGCCGCTCAGGCGTGCGAAAAAGACGAAAAGCGCCGCCAAAGCCCCTGTTATGAGCAGGACAAGCACCATACTGATGACTGCCGCATGAGTTTTGAGATTCCAGCCATAGGTCAGGTAGAGCGTCACCCCAAGCAGGATGACCGAGCCGATGATGCTCACCTGTAGAGGGTCGCCGCCCGAAAGAATGCGAGGGATGATATAGCCGATAATGACCGCCAGGCTGAATGCCATGCTCAACAGAGAGCGGAGTCCCTTCCAGCGGCTGATCAACAGAATGGCAGCAGCAAAGAGGGCTGTTAACCATAAGAGCGGCTTTGTGCGGGTGAAATCCACAAAGTACACGGTCAGCAGCCCGTCGGGACGTGAGCCGATGGTGACGAGAATAGAATCGCCCGGCTGAAGATAAACAGCGTTAGACAGCACCTGCCGCCTGCCATAATCCATTTCCATGACGATGCCCTGATACTCTCCCTCGAGAAGTTCCACGCGCGCCACCTGATATTTCTGCACAATGCCGCCCAAATCAATTTCGCCTTCTTCGATGATTTCCGTGACGCGCGCCCGTAACGTTTCCGAACCAAACGCCGGCATGGCAGCGTTCGGCATATCGGCAGGGCGGAACAGATGCAATGAAATGAGCAGAATGCCCCCAAGGAGGAGGGTGAATCGAAGGAAGTTTGACAGTTTCATTCTTTCAGTATACCCCGTTCAGCAAACAAAAAGGGCGCACGAATGGTGCGCCCCGCTTGACGATGAAAGCAAAAATCAGGAGTTGTCTTTGTGACTGTTTTTGCCGTTCTTTCTGGCTTTTCGCAGGCGTTCAATGACGGTTCTGGGCTGGGTTTTGATGGCGGTAATGGCAGTCTCGATGCCTTCTGCCACTTCAGGCGGCACGTCACCGTGTTCGAGGAAAGATACCAGTTTCTTAGACGGGGTTTCAGCAGCCGCCTCCCGTTTTTCTTTCTTAGAAATGTAATCTCCGTAATATTTCGGCGAATATAACGAGCGATACTGGTAATCGTAATAACTGCTGGCGCTCCGCTCGGAGATTTTGTTGAAGACAATGCCAAGCAAATGCGCGTTGGAACGATCCAACTGCTCTTTGATGGTTCGGGCTTGTTCTTCAGAGGTCTTACCCGGCTCCATCACCAGGATGACGCCGTCTACCCGTGAGGCGAGGTTGTAAGCATCGGCAATGATGAGAGGCGGGGCATCGATGATGACAATTTCAAATTTTTCTCGCAAGTCGCCCAAAATCGAACCGATGCGTTTGGAGCCAACCACTTCGGTGATGTTTTGAGGAACGTTGCCCGCTGTAATCACCTTTATGTTGCTGCCATACCAGTTGCGGATCACTTCGTCCAGATCTGCTCTGTTCCGAATAAGGTCCGAGAGACCGGGTTCTTTCGCCATATCGAGCGCCTTGTGGATGGCAGGACGCCGCAGGTCGGCATCTACCAGAACCACTTCCTGCTCACCCTGGGCAATGGACAGAGCCAGATTGGTGGCGATGGTGGTCTTACCGTTACCCTGGCTGGGGCTGGTGATGAGAATAGTGCGCACGGGTCTGCTGATTTGAAAGAACTCGATGTTCGAACGCAACAGGCGAAAATTTTCCGCCAGAATGGAGGCTGGGTCTTTCGCAACGTAGGTTGCGTTATTTTCCTTATCCGTGAGTTCAGAGATGTAACCAATTACAGGCAGGTTGAAAATTCGTTCCACGTCGGAGGTGGTTTTAACAGTGCGGTCAAGGAAATCGAGCAAGTACGCCGCCCCCGCCCCCAGGCTGAACCCCACCAAACCAGCCAGCCCAATGATAAGGAGCTTGTTCGTCCCTACCGAACGTGTGGGCAGGTTGGCAGGTTCCACCACAGAAAGGATATTGAGCGCTCCTTGTTGTGAATTTGCGAGAAAACTGGCGTAACTTTCTCGTAGTTTGTTGAGTTTTTCCGTCTGATCCTTAATCTGGCTTTCGATGTTGGCAATTTGACTGGCGCTGTTCAAACCGATCAGGCTGGATTGCAATTCTTCGATTTGCCGTTCCGTTTCCTGGATTTGGTTTTGCAGGCTGGACAATTGCTGGCGAATGAATTCCTGGCGCACACCGGTTTCAGTATCCCCAATGGCGGGGCTTTGTTTAATCAACTGCCTGGCAAGTTCGTCGGCGATCAGTTGCGCACGCTTGGGGTTTGTATCGGTCACTGAAATTTCCACCATCTGTGTGTTTGGCACAGCGCGCGTCTGATACTGTGGCAACCAGTCTATGCCCAGGGCTTCCATCGTCGCCTGCTGAATCGGCTCACGCTTTGCCATATCCGCATAGATTTGAGCAAGCTGCTGCGCAATATAAATCTGACCGGCGTCGGGGTTGGGATTCAAGATGGTTGTACCGATAACCAACGTCGTGCGAGAGACATACACGTCTGGCTGAAACATGGTGGAAACGGCACTGGCAAGAACCGCCAGCATGGTCACAATGACCACAAGGCGCCACCAACGCATAAGAGGTTTGAGATATGCTGTAATTTCCATAATCGGGATTTCAATCCATAATGAGCAAGAGTAAACGCAGTAAAAAACTATACCACAATTGGCTTGGGAGACAATGGTACTAACGCGTTTTGCAAAATAGTTACTGATTCAAGACGTACACCGTGCAATTTTGTTACCTGAAGTTGTCAGACATTATTGCTGCGTTCTGCCGCACTCAATTTCTGCAACGTCGGTATATTGAATATAACATACTGCACGCTGAGAATTAGCAGCGACAAGGGTCTCAGCCCAGGGCAACGGAGCAGGGATCACCAAAGCAGGATATGTGGCGCGCAGAGTCTCCACGTACCAGTCGAAATGCAAAAGCTCCTCAGCAATGACGATCACATCCTGACGCTGCCCAAGGGCAAAATGAAAATACCAGAGGGTGAACACCGCCCGGTCGCCTTTGACAAAAACCAGCGCGTCTTGCGGGACCTCGGACATGACCTGCCTCCCAAACATTTCCGCCCGCTGATCGCTGGACGCATTCGTCTGCGCAATATGACTCATCCCATAAAACAGGAAGTATCCCGCTACCAGAACTCCCAATCCCCATGCCAGCGCCTTTGAGTTGCCCGCGTTCAAGAGATGCCCAATTGCCAGCCCAATCCAGACAGCAACAGAAATGCAGACAGGGATTAAGTAGAGGAAGGAATCGTCCGACGAATAGGCAAGGGCAAATGCGCTGTACGCTCCAGCAACCCAGAGGGTAGAAAAATACAACCGCGAAGGCTGGAAAAACACAATCAGCCCTGCACTTCCCAGCGCAATGCCCAGCCAGCCAAACTGTTGAAGCATCAAGGATGCCCAGGCTGGAATGCGCTCAGCCATGATGAGGAGGGGAGATTGCAGATAGTAACTGCGGTACAAACTTCCGGAGACCAGCCACCAAAAGCGTTCTGGCGTAATCGGGTTGCCCCAGTTGACGGGCGGGGAAGCATGCGCCCGCAGGGGAAGGGTCAGGTAGAGGGAAATGCCCATTGCTAACCAGACCAGTTTGCGGGTCAGGGAAGAGGCGAATGGTATCAGGCGGTTTCCGCCCGGTGTGGAGAAATCCACAAGCAGCAAAGGAAGCAGGAGCAGGGTGGTGATATGGTTTCCCGCGGCAAGCCCCAGGGCAAGCGCCCGCAGGGCATCCAGACGGGGATTGGGCAGGAGGTAAAGTGAAAGAATCAGGGCAGTGAGGAACGCCTGCAGCGTATGGACTTCGGTGATGACCGCCTGCGACCAGACGAGCGGGGTCAAGCCAAAGGCAAGCCCTGCGGTGAGGGCGGCAAGCCAGGTGTGTTTGAGGTTCTTTGGGTTGAGGGTTCGGTCAACAATGTTGTAGGTGAGGAGCGCCGCAAGCGCCGCAAACACGGCAGACATGAGGTTGGTGCGGAAGGCAAGTGTGCCGATGGGAAGGGTTTGAAAGAGGCGTGCCAGAAGCAGGTAAAGGGGGTAACCGGTGGGATGAGGAATGCCGCCTGTGCAGGCGGCAGTGATGAGGTCGCCGCCGTCGCTGCCGTTGTTTGCCCAGGTAAGCCCCGGCGCCATTGTGTGGAGGTAGGCGGCGAGCAGAAAAACGGTCAGAAGGAGGGATGGGATGTGCCGCGAGAGAGGTTTGGCTGACGGCATGTTCATGAAAAATAACGGGGAGGAGATGCGCCTCCTCCCCGCCATGGGGTGCAGTGCAAAAGGTCTATTTGCCAACCAGGGCATACACTCCGGAAATGTGGGTGAAAGCGCAGGCGGTCTTTTTCTGTGTGTCGAGGCGGGTTTCGACAACGTCCCAGGTGACAGGCGGGCGGGTCAGTTTTTTGAAGCGCATGCCATAGAAATTGAAAAAGTAGAATTGCCCCTGTTTTTGCGGCGGGAGGGCGTAACAGGCTTCGACGCTTCCATCGCCGGGGAGAATTTCATAAGTGAGTTTTCCGTCGTAGTAGATGCGCACGAAAAGCAGGTGCGCCAGGGGGGCGCCGGCGTCTTTGGGCAGGCGGTGAATCTGAAAACGGGGATTCCAGAGGACGGCTTCGACGCAGTAACCGGGTTTGAGGTCTTTGATTTCGAGGGTCGCCACGCCGCCGATGGAGTAGAGTCCGTCTTTGCAAATGGCGAGGAATGGTGGAGGCGGTTTGACCGAGCCGGGTCCTGGTTTGGCGGGCGCGGGAGCAAAGCCTGTCTGGTTCAGGGGTGCGCTCACAGATTGAGCGCCGCCTTGAACCGCCCAGACAGTTTCGCCTCCGGCAAGGAGGAAGATTGCCAGGACGAGGAGGATGGTCAGGAAAATACGCAGGGGATAATTTTTCATGATAGCCTGTCTTCCTTTCTGTGGATTATATCGCAGCACACTCGGCAGGGATGTTTCTCGCTTACGGGACGCGGAAAATCACTTCGAGATACACGTCGGTGCGGAGGCTGGTTTCGAGTTGCAGGATGTTGTTTCGAATGGCTAGGGGGAGATTGGCGTTTTCGAGTTCGGCGCCGGGCGGTAGTTGCACTTGAATGGTCAGCGGGTTGGCAAGGGTGCCGGGTTGTTTTTGCACTTTCAGGCGGTAGGTAAAGCGTCCGTCTTGCTCGTGAGAGATGACCGTTGGCGGCAGGGAAAACTGGAATGCGGTTTGGAGCGATTGCCCGCCGGGGACGACGATCAGAGTGCCGTAGCCTTGTACGCCGTCAATGTTTTCATCCAGGAGGTCCACACGCGCCGGCACGGTTCTTTCGAGCAGCATCCACCCGGCGGGAATTTCGTGAGGGGCGGCGCCGGTCAGTTCGACGCCTGCCTGTTTGTACACCCGCAGGTATGACCAGTAACAGCGGTTCATGGGATACCACGCATCTTCCGGTTTATAGTCCCAATGAATGCAGGCGACATTTTCATCGGCGTTGTTGTGGTGGGTGAGGAGTAAAGCGCTTGTTGGCGCTGTGAGGTCGGTCAGGTCTACATTGTAGGAGAGGCTGATTTCGATTAAAGTGTTGGTTTTGTTGAAGCCAATGTTGGTGTCGGTGGTCATGAGGAAGTCGCCATCGAGGGGGCGGAGGGTGTTGTCCCAGCCGCGTTCGGCAAGCAGGGACATGGCGGCAGGGTCGTGAAAGTACATCAGCAGATGGCGCTCGTTGAGCGCTGTAAGCAGGGCGGCGGCAAGCCCCCGCCAGTCTTTGAGGTTGCCTTCCATGAGTTCCCGCAGAACTGCGCCGGCAATGTCGTCAATGAAATGTTTGCGGTACCAGTTGGCGGGTGTGGGTTGATTGAGAGGGGGCGCTTTGGCGGAGCGCATGTATTCGATGACATTGGCGCTGGTGAGGGGGTAGGGCGCTCCTTCCACTTCCAAAGGACCGAGGACGTTCAATAAGATGACAAGAAATTGCTGGTCGAAGGCGATGACGCCATCGAGAGGCTGGGGGTATTTGTAGGAGTACAGGTATTCTGCCCAGCGTGCGCTGGTGGGGAAGTCGGCGAACCAGTTTGAGTCGCGCAGGACGAGGACGCTGGCGTTCATGTATTCCTGGAGTTGCCAGGGGGCGGCGGGGTAAGGTTTCGTCCAATCTTCGAAGTTGTCGTCCACGCCCTGGAATTCGAGGCTAACAATTTCTCCGTTTTGGATGACCAGCCTGCCGACAGTGGTGATGAACCCGCCGGTGGGGCGGAGTTCGTCTTCGTTTTGGAGCAGCAGGAGGTAGGTTTTCGGGGCGCTTCCATCGGCGCCCAGGATGCCCGGCAGGATCATCGCGGCGGACAAGCCTTCGTCCATTGAGGCGAGGAGGGGGTCGAGTTCGTCTATGAGGGTTTGCAGGCGGGGGGATAATGTCTCAGGGGTGATTTGGCGGCGAGCCGTTAGGGCAAGGTCGAGTTCGGCGCGGGCTTTTTTCAGGCTGGGCTGGGCTTCCAGCAGGTAGGTTGTCAGAGCAGGGGGGGTAAGGGGGGAGGCAGAGGCGTTGGCAGCGCTCAGGAGGGGCGAGCCAGCTTCGAGTGTGAGAAGGGAGGCGTTTGTCAGGCGGTTTGCGAGTTCGAGGAGGCGGGGGGCGTTTGTCAGGTCGTTGCCATAGATGGGTATCCACCCCAGTTTGGGCATTATCCAGAGTAGGGGTCTCACTTCCTGGGTGAGGGCATGGAGTTTGCCTTGCATATCTCGAAGGGCAGGAGCGGCGCTGGGGAGGGCGGCGGGGTTTTGGAGTGTTCCGCGCAAGGCGCTGAGGCTGTGGTAAACAGCCATGCCTTTTTGGTAGGTTCGCCAGCCTTTGATTCCGGTTCCGATCAGGGCGGCGAGGAGGAAGAATGTCAGGAGCCAACGCAGGGAGGCGGTTCGTTTGCCGGGGGTTGGGGTGGTCATGGAAGGTTGGCGGCGGTTCCTGCGCGCTCGTTTTGCAGGCGAAGGGCGAGGCTGCAGATGTTGAGGAAACCTTTTTGAACGAGTTCGTGGAGTGTTTCGCTGATTTTCAGGATGGCGCCGGGCGTATCAATCCAGTCGGGGATGTTGTAGGCGCGTCCTTCGGCGACTTGAGAGAGGAGGTAGACGCGTTCGCGTATGGTTGGAAATTCGTTTTGGAGGGCTTCCTGTTGTCCGGCTTCCATGACGAGGATGAGGTGGTGTGCGTCGAGGAGTTTTTCGGTCACGGGCTTGGAGCGATGCCGGCTCAGATCAAGGTGATATTGGCGGGCGATGAGGGTAACTTCGGGGAGAACCGGCAGGCCGGCGATTGCCCAGGTGCCGGCGCTGTCCACTGTCCATTCGTCAGGGGGGTGCGTTTGTTTTCGTTCTTTCTGGAAGAAGGCAGCTGCCAGGGGGGAACGAAAGCGGTTTGCGGTGCAGACAAATAAGACAGAAGGCATGAGGCTGGGGAGGGTGGTCGTCGGGTGTGGGAAGGTGAAGGAAAGGGGACGCCTCAGCCGGCAGAGGTGTCGGTGGAGGCGGATTCTTCCAGTTCGATCTCTGGGCTGGCGAAGTAGCCTTTGGTGTCGTTGTAGGGCGAGAAATATTTGTAGCCGCCGTAGTAGTAACTGCGGTTGCGGGGGATGCGATTCATCACTACGCCCACCACTCTGGCGCCCGCGCGGCGGAACAGTTCGAGGGAGGAACGTGCGGCTTCGACGCTGGTTTTACCGGGTTTGACGACGAGCAGAACGGCATCCACTTTTGCCGCGAGCACTTGCGCATCTGCGACGAGGGAGGGGGGAGTATCAATGATGACCATTTCTGAGAGGGAGCGCAGTTCTTCGAGGATGTGGGTCATGCGGTCGGAGCCAAGCAACTCGGCGGGGTTGGGGGGCATGCTGCCGGTGGTGATGACCGTCAGGCGGGGGAGGTCTGCGCGGCTGCGGAAGACTTTTGTCATGTCCGAATGGTCTCGGAAGAGGTTGCTCAAGCCGTCCAGGTTGGGAAGTCCCATGTAGCGGTGAACGTTGGGGTGACGTAAATCGGCATCTACCAGGGTAACGTTCCGTTTTGCCTGACTGTAGATGGCAGCCAGGTTGACCGCCACTGTTGTTTTGCCCTCGTATGGTTCGGGGCTGGTGATGATGAGGGTGTGAATGGGCTTTTGGACGGCGGCATATTCGAGGTTGGTGCGCAAGGAACGGAAGGCTTCTGAAACGGGGGAACGCGGCTGGCGCGCAACATAGACTTCGTCTGCTTTGCCTTTGTATTGCATTTCTGCAATGAAGCCCAACACAGGGACGCCCAGCAGGCGCTCCACGTCATCGGGTGTTTTGAGTGTGTCATCGAGATATTCGATGAAGAAGACGATGCCGGCTGCCAGCATCAAGCCGATGACGGCGGCGAGCACGGTGTTCATCACCGGGCGAGGGCGAATGGGGAGATCCGGGACGGAGGCGGGTTCGATTTGGACGATGTTGGGGGTGTTTTGCAGGCGGGCAAGGCGTATGGTCTCAAGGCTTTTCAACAGGTTGAGGTAAATCTGCTGATACAACTCCAGGGTGGATTGGAGCTGCATGAGTTGCGGGTCGCCGCTGCCCTCGTTGATGGGTTTGCCAAAGACTACCAGGTTGGAGTAGATTTCCTGATACACGTTGAGCAGGGGTTTGATCTGGTTGATGCGGGCTTGTTTTTCGGCAATGAGGATTTTGTTTTGGGTAATGTAGTCGGGCAGGGCGGCAATTTCCTGCTCCAGTTTCAGAACTTCCTCCTGCAGGGGTTTGATTTGCGCCTCCAGTTGGGCAATTTGATCCTGCAAGTTTTGGCTGGAAATCTGGTTGATGACGGTTTGCAGGCCGGCGATCTGGCTTTCCATCTGCCGTATTTGTTCGCGCAGGCTATCTTCGGCGGCGTTGAAACGTCCCGCCTGGAAGGCATCGTTCTGCTCGATGAGTTTGAGCACCAAAACATTGGCAATCTGAGCGGCGTGCTGAGGGCTTTCGTCTTCCACCGTCAGTTGAATGACCTGTGTGTCGCGGATTTGCTGGACGGTGATTTGCTCACGCTCGATGGTATAGCCCACCTCTGCCGAAGCCGCATCGAGTACGGGCTGGGTAGTGACCAGCTGGATGTAGGTCTGAGTGAGTTGCTGCCCGCTCAGGTAGGTGTAATCGGAGACGCTCTCCTGCGGAGGGCGCATGATCATGATGCGCGTGGACGCCTGATAGACCGGAGTCTGATAATTGCTAAAGATATATCCGGCGGCGCCTCCCAGCACCAAACCCAGACTCAACAACCATGCCCAATGTTTGACAATACGAAGATATTCTTTCAGTTCCATCAAAACCTGCTCCTAAAATGCGGGTCAGCGAGCGCCATATTCAAATTTTACACGGTATTTTGACCACAACCACCCCGGCAAATCCTCACCGCACACGGGCTGCTTCCTTGAGGGAGGCTTGCGCGGCTGTTACCACCAGGCGGAGGGCGTCATCGTCCAGGGTTGGGTACAGCGGCAGGGTCACCTCACGCGCCGCCGCCAATTCTGTCAGCGGCAGGTCCAGCGTGCCGGGCAGGTTCAGGTCGCGGTAGGCGCTGAAGTGGTGAATCGGCGGGTAGTGGATGCTGGTTTGAATGCCCTGCGCTTTCATCGCTTCCATAAAAGCCTCACGCGGCGCATCGGCCGGGAGGAGAACGGGCATCAGGTGACACGCTGAACTTCCCGCATGCCCCTCGAAGGGGACGACCACTTCAGGGCAATGTTCTGCCAGCAAGCGGCGGTACAGGTCGGTCTTGCTGCGCCGTAAGTGATTGTTGCGCGGAAGTTTTCTCAACTGCACCCGCCCCAGCGCCGAACGGATTTCATCAATGCGGTAGTTGTAACCCAGGTCCACCACATCGTAACTCCAGGCGTGACCCCTGTGCCGGTCCCAGGTCAGGCTGGTCATGCCGTGCGAGCGCAAAAGGCGCAGGCGTTCGGCTGTCGCATCGTCGTTTGTCACCAGCATCCCGCCTTCTGCAGTGGTCATGTTTTTGTTGGAAAAGAAACTAAAACAGCCAATTTTGCCCCACGTGCCGAGCATGCGCCCGCCCAGTTCCGAGCCGATCGCGTGAGCGGCGTCTTCAATGACCGTCAGCCCGTATTGTTCGGCAAGGGTAAGGATGGCAGGCATATCGCAGGCATAGCCTCCGTAATGCACCACCAGGATGGCGCGCGTGCGCGGCGTAATGCAGGACTCGATGGCTTGCGGGGAGATGTTCAAATCGTTTTCGCCCGTGATGTCGGCGAAGACGGGAACGGCTCCAGCGTAGCGGACGGCGTTGGCGGTGGCAACAAACGTCAGGGCGGGAAGAACCGCCTCATCCCCCGGACCCAAGCCTGCCGCCACACAAGCGAGATGCAGCGCCGCTGTGGCATTCGTCACCGCAATGGCGTGTCGCGCGCCGACATACGCCGCAAACTCATCCTCAAACTCTCGCGTCACGGCGCCCATCGTCAGCCAGCGGCTTTTCACCACTTGCAAAACGGCTTCTTCCTCTTCAGCGCCAAAATCAATATCAGAAAGCGGAACGCGCCAATTCACAATCACTCCTCAGGCAGGAACTGCTCCCGCATGTTGGCAAAATCTTCGGTGGCTTGGGCGTAATCGTCGGGGCGCCCCAGGTCCATCCAGTAACCATCGAAGGGGTAACCGATGACTTTTTCGCCGGCAGCAATCAATTTCAAGACGAGTTCGGGGAAGTCAAGATACACATTAAACGGGATGAATTCCAACACCCGCGGCTCGAAAACATAAATCCCCATGCTCACGGTGTAATCATAGGTGGGTTTCTCGATGTAGCCAATGATGCGGTTGTCGCCGTCGCTTTGCACCACTCCGAGGTCAATTTTGACGCGCCGTTTGTGGACGGCAATGGTGGCGGCGCTGCCCTGCGCCTTGTGAAACGCAATCAATTCGCGGAAATCCAGCGTCGTCAGCACATCTCCGTTGGTCACCAAAAAGGTTGAATCCAGCCCGCCAATCAAGGAAAGCGGACCCGCCGTGCCGAGCGGTTTGTCCTCATAACTGTACGAGATGTTCATCCCCCACTGCTGACCATCCATGAAGAATGAGCGCAGCAGGTTGGCAAGATGCCCCACCGTCAGCACCACATCCGTAATGCCGGCGCGTTTCATTTGCTTGAGCATCACCTCCAGAATGGGCATGTCGCCGATGGGCATGAGCGGCTTGGGCAAAATCTTCGTGTACGGCGAGAGGCGCGTGCCTTTGCCTCCCGCCAGAATGACCGCCTTCATACGTCTCTCTTAAAACTCATACGCACCTGCTTTGTAGCGATGCAGATTGCCGCGAATCCATTCGATGGTGCGCGCCAGTCCCTCGTCGAGCGTGACCGAGGGTTTCCATCCCAGGCGCTGGACGGCGAGGGAATGATCGGAAACCAACCGAAGAACTTCAGACGCTTCCGGTCTTAACCGACGCCTGTCTTCTGTTATTCTGACGCTTCTGCCAATCTGACGGAGGATCCGCTCCGCCAGGTCGCCAATCGAAATCTCCTCCCCCGTCCCCAGGTTGAAGACCTCCCCCTCCACGCCGGGCGCTTCTGCCGCGCGCAGGAAGCCGCTCACCGTATCTGTGACAAACGTGAAGTCGCGCGTTGTAGTCAGGCTGCCGAGTTGAACTTCATCTTTTGCCAGCGCCTGCGTGATGATGGTGGGAATGACCGCCCGCGCCGACTGGCGTGGTCCAAAGGTGTTGAACGGACGCACCGTCACGGCAGGCAGGCTGTAAGCGGCGATGAAACTTTCCACCAATTTATCCGCGCCGATTTTGCTGGCAGCATACGGCGACTGTCCCTGCAAGGGATGTTTTTCATTGATCGGCGTCTGCCGCGCCGTGCCATACACTTCGCTGGTGGAGGTATGCACCAGCCGCTTTACGCCCTGGGCGCGGCAAGCCATCAGCACGTTGAGCGTCCCCATAAAATTGACCGACGCCACCTCCGCCGGGTGAACATAAGAATACGGAATGGAAATCAGCGCCCCCAGGTGAAAGACCAGGTCACAGCCTTGGACTGCGTCAGAAACGGCATGTTCATCCCGCAGGTCGCCGGACACCACCTCGACGCCGGCAAGGGCGTCAGGCTCGAGCAGTTTGAGCAGCCCCGTGTCGTTGCGCGAAGTGTAGCGCACAAAAGCCCGTACTTCCGCTCCTTCTCGAAGCAGCGCTTCGACCAGATGGCTGCCAATAAATCCGCCTGCTCCGGTGACCAGTACATGCCGTCCGCGCCAAAACTCGCTCATACGGCAACCTTCTCTTCCCTTTGCTGCGCGGCAAACGCATCGGCGTCGGGTGAGGCGCCGTAAGGCACAGGCGGCATCAACTGCCGGCGCAAAAGGTCGAGTACGTCCGAGAGCATCACCAGGCGCAGCCCGGTTTTGCGGCAGAGGCACAAAATGCGTTGTTTGTCTTCTTCCGAAAGGCGGGTGATGGTGTGGAAAATGACGCCCACATCATGCTTTTTTACCACTTCCGGCAGGTCTGCGGTAAAGCCCAGCACCTTCAACCCTTCGTAACGCATACCTTGTTTCAGCGGGTCATCATCCACAATGCCAACGATTTTATAAATTCGCTTGAACTCACGTCTTTGCAAAAGCCAGGCGGCAAATTCGCTCCCCTCGCCTGCGCCCACCACCAATACGCGCTCCGGCGCCCCAAACGTGCTGTTACGGAGGGTAATCCAGCGGCTGGCAAGCCCTGTAACCAGCCGCAAGCGGTAGCGCACGGCAACAAAACCAAGCAGAACAGACAACCCCGCCGCAGAGAGAAAACGGGCAGGCGGAAATATGTAGGGGTGATAGACCAGTTCCAACACAATGACTGCCGCCGTAACCAGAACGCAGGATGCGAACAACCTCAAGACATCCTCGGCGGCTGGGTGCGACCATGAGACCGACCTCAAGCCAAGGAGGATATTGAAAACACTGAACAGAAAGGCAAGAATGATGGACATGGAAATAGCGCGCTCAAGTCCCAGGTTGAGCGGACCGCTCATGTGCCAGAGCGTACCGGTCAAGCCAATGCAGAAGAACGCCACCAGAAAATCCATGATGAACCAGTTCAAATAGCGGCGCGCAAAGCGGGAAAGAGGTCCCAAAAAGAGCCAGCCCTCCGAAATCTGCCGCTCGCTGAAACGCGGGATGAGGATGACAAACGTCCAGAACAGGGTATCGAGGTCGCTCAGCAGGCTGTGATGGCGGACGTAAAGTTGGTCGAGGCGGAGTTTGTCGGGCAGGATGTTTTCGAGGTAGTCGTGAATCACACGGTCGGGGTTGAGGCGTTTTTCTTCATCGCGGTAGAGAATGCTGGCAGGGCTGGTGATGCCGGGCCGCACCGAAAGGATTTCGTCCTTCAAAGAGGGAGACCAGGTGCAGACAATCTCCGGCGCCTCCGGGCGCGGACCGACGAGACTCATCTCGCCCCTCAGCACGTTCCACAACTGCGGCAGTTCGTTAAGTTTGGTGTCGCGCAGCCATTGCCCGAGGGGCGTAATGCGCGGGTCATCCCGCCCTGTGAGCGGCGGACCGGTATAACTGGCTGGCTCTTCGCGCATGGTGCGAAATTTGAGGATGTGAAACTCCCGTCCAAACCTGCCAACACGTTTTCCCCAGTAGAAGACGGGGCCGGGTGAATCACGTTTGATCAGAATCGCCAGCACAAGAAAAAATGGGGCAAGCAGGATCAAGCCCAGCGCAGCAACAGTTACATCCATGAGCCGTTTGACGATGTCGAAGAACCGATTCTCGAAACGGGCATATAGTCTGGGCAATGAAAAAGGTACTTTCAGGGAGACAGGCGTGTTTTGCATAACAATCAAATCCTTGTAAAAATCACTTCGGTCGCAGCGGCAGGGGCAGAGACTGTCGTTCGAGCGGCAGCCGCCCCTGCAAATAAAAGCGCAGCATGCCTTCGGCTTTGGAGAGCGCCGGCTGTCCTGGCTTCAGGCGCAAACCTGCTTTGAGCAGCGCATGGCTGAGCGGATTCATCAACGGGCGCAGCCATGGGTGAAAAATCACCTTCTGCTTCACAGGTTTGGCAGTATAACGCATGTGGAACTTAAATTCGTCGACGCTGGGAGGGGCATCGAGGGAGTGCAAGCCGTAAAATATCCATGGAGGGTTTTGTCGGCTTAAGACTTCTCGGGTGAAAACATAGGTCAAGGCATTATTCACACCCAAAGACAGGTATTCGGTGCGGCTTTGTTGATAAAGCACATTGCAGCAATCTTCGTACAAGAAGGCAATCACGGCGGCAGCCAGTTGACCATCGATCACAACCGCCCACGCTTCGAAGCCCGGTAACCCCTCGGCGCTCATACAAAGTTTTTCCCACCATTCGTGGCTTTCAGCGCCTTCCCGCCCCTGCCGCTTCAAGGTATCTGCGCGCAATTTCCACCCATCGCGCGCCAGACGCTGGAAAGAGATTTGCTCAACGGCTCCGCGCTGCAAGGTGCGGCGCACATCGGGACGGGTCTTTTGCGGCAGAATGGACAGAGGATATTCCCGCTCCATGAATACCACATGATAACTGGCGGCTCCCGATGCGCCTTCCCACGTCGTGGAATATCGCAGCCCAATGGCGGAATGTTCCCGCAGCAAATGATCAAGCTCAGCCTGCGAAGGCGCAATCAGCCAGTGGTATGGAAAGGCTTGGAAGGTACGCGGACCTGCGTCCACCCAGTAACTGCTCGCCGTGCGCAACACGCAATGCCCCTGGCGGCGAAACCATTCCGCAAAAACTTCGGGCGTCATGGCTGGGCTCCCGACGCACGGGCAAGACAAAGATAGCGGGGAGCCCAATTTAGCGTGGAAAGTGACCTGCCCGCAAGCGACGAATACACACGATAGTAGGCGGAAGCAACCCAATGGCTCACAGGGTTGGGGCGAACCGGACTCGAAGCAACATACCACGCAAAGGGACGGAGACCGCTGTTTTCGAGCAGGCGCTGTAACCCTGCAGGAGTGAACCAGTACAAATGCGTATCAGGAGTGAGGCGGCACCAGCGGCGTTCCATCAACAACGCCACCGCTCCCCGGCTGCGCAGGAACATGTACGCCTGTCCGGCAATTTCGATTGCCACGATTCCCTTCGGGCTCAGAATGCGTTTTACCTCGTCCATTTCTGCACGCGGATCATCCACCAGATACAACATATCCAGCATCGTCACCAGGTCGAAATAACCATCGGGGAATTGAGCAGAGCGCAGCGTACCGGGAACAACACGGGCATCATACGTTCGGGAGGCATACTCAGCGGCTGTGGCAGACAACTCGACACCGTACCTCTCCCATGAGGAGAGGGCAAAAAAGCGGAAGAGATCGCCGCTGCTGCATCCCACATCCAATAACCTGCCGCCGGGTGAATGCCGTTGAATGTAATCAGCCTCCTGCTTCAAGGCAGGCAGGCGGAGCGACTCACGCGCCAGTAATTCAGGGGTATAGTCCCAAACCGTATCTTCATTGGAATGGCGAACTTTCCTGGGGAAACGAGGCGACGCATACACCGTGTCACAATTCAGGCAGCGCACATAACGGGTGCCGCTTTTCTCCTTCAGCCAGATGCGGGTTCGAGAGGGACCACAAACAGGGCAATCAACATATTCGAATTTCATCCCAGGTTCATCATCTCCAGAAAAATCCTTTCAAACCCAGCCGACGCCGATTGCGGCGAATGATGCTGCTCCGCCCATGCGCGCCCCTTTTTTCCCATCGCCTCACGGCAGGCAGAGTCGTTGCGCAGAGACAGGATCGCCTCTGCCAAACGCTGCGGGTTGGCAGGCGGCACACACAGCCCCGCCTGCGAGCCGCACACCAACTTCCACGCATCGCTGTCCTCATCCACGCTTGCCAGCACGGGCCTCCCGGAGGCAAAAATAGAAAACAGTTTCGAGGGCAGGGATGCCGAACCCATTCCCTTCTTCATGACCACCAGAGAAACATCGGCGCTGGCAAGCAGTTCGGGCAGGCGTTCACGCGGCTGATGCGCAAGGAAACGTACGTTCAGCATCTCACGCGCCTGTTTTTCCAACCCCGCCCTGCCCGCGCCCTCTCCCACAAACAAAAACAGGATGTCTCCGTACTCTTTCAGCAGGTCTGCGGTTTGCAAAACCGTCTCCAAGCCTTGTGAAAGACCGATGTTTCCCGCATACAAAACCACAAAACGGTCGTCCAGCGCATGATCGTGCGAAAAAGAGTTGCGGCGCGGAAGCGGTCGGATGAGGGCAGTATCCAGCCAGGGGGGAATCACAGCCATTTGATCAAGAACAAGCCCATGCGAGGCAAGATCCGAAACAAATCCGGCGCTCAAAACCTGTATGCGGGAGGCGCGCCGCAGGCAAAAATCTTCGAGCATGCCCACCAGTCGGACGAGCAGCGGGCTTTTGAACAATCCCATGCGCACGCCGACCTCAGGATACACATCCCACACTGCGTAGAGACAGGGTTTGCGTCTCAGCCAGCACAAGAAGACGAACGGCAAGAACGTTTCGAGAGCAGGATTGGTGACCAGCGCCGCCTCATACCGGACCCCGAAACCTGCCAGCACAACCAGAGCCTGATACACCCCGAAAACCCACAGGCGGTGGAACAGGTTTGCGCGGTCACCGCTCGGCACACGCACGCGGCAAACCCGCACTCCATTTTCCACACTCCAGCGCCAGGCACCTCTTCGATAGTCAGCCGCGACATATCCGCTGGGGAAGTGCGGGACAGCACACAAGACCGCAACTTCATGCCCGCGCCGCGCCAGTTCTTCACAGAGCAATGCAAACATCGGCGCGCTGGGACCGAGATCGGGAGTGTAATAGGGGGTGACAACGAGGAGTTTCAAGAGATGTTTCCGATAAAACGAACAGGATTGCCCGCAACGATGGTGTATGGCGGAACATCCTTCGTAACCACACTGCCCGCGCCGATCACGCTCCCCTGCCCCAGCGTCACACCTTTCAGGATAAGGCAGTTCGTGCCGATAAAAACATCGTCTTCGATGAACACGGGAGCGGTCTTTGCGGGTTCGGAATCCAATCGCCTCGCTTCCGCCTCCAGCGGGTGGAAGTCGGTATCCATGATGATCGTATTCGCCCCTACATTGACATTGTTGCCAATGATGATCTTTTCGGCGGCAATGATGCTTCCGCCAGTCATGGCAAAGTTCTCCCCGATTTGCAAGAGTGCATTTGCGCGCCACGTACACAAAATAACGGGGTGATTGGCTCCCAACGGATTGGAACGCGCCGTCGAGCGCAATTGCAAACCTGAGCCAAAACGCATCACACTGCCGTGATGCTTTTGGATGATGGGCAAGCCATAGAACCGCCAGCCGCGCCGCCAGGGAATATCATTCATAAAAAACAGCAGCCTCGCCCAGGGATAAACGAGCAAACGGAGCAGATTGTTGCTCAACTTCCAGGGCGTCTCGCGCCACTCCTGGAATATGGATTTCATGCCTGTGCTCCTTGCAAATCCATCAATGGCTTCCCCTGCGACAAGATTACCTGAAACTGGGCAAGCATCTGCCGCGCCGCCCTGTTGATGTCAAAACGCTGGAACGCCAGTTCCCGCGCCCGCTCCCCCATTTCCTTGAGCAGCGCACCATCCTCCAGCAAATCTTCACAGGCTGTTGCAAACGCTTCAGGCGTGCAAGCCACCTGCATTCCTGCGCCTGCCGCATTCACCCACCTGCCCACCGGCACATGCTCCGAAAGCAAAACAGGCACGCCGCACGCCATCGCTTCGACCGCCGCCATGCCAAAACTCTCCATGAGCGAAGTCATAAGGAACAAATCGGCATCTGCCATTGCTTGCAGCAAGGCGCTGCCGCTCAACAATCCGGTGAAGTGCACACGGTTGGCACAGCCGAGGGCAGAGGCGCGTGCATGCAAACGGGATTGCCCATCCTCCTCATCCGGTCCCGCAAAGACCAGATGCACATCCTTCCGTTCCAATATGCCGAGCATGTCCACTGCCAGTTCGGGGTTCTTCACGCGGTGCAAACGACCCAGCATCAGCAGGACGGGAGCGGCATCGGGGATTCCCAACCTGCCCCGAAGCGGCCCGCGCCGCGGGAGGCTTTGCCACTGCGAAGTCTCGATCCCATTCGGGACAACGAAGGGGGGCGCTTTCAACTTCAGACGTTGCACTGCCTCAAGTTCCACAAAGTCGGTGCAGTGCAAAGCAGCCGCATGATTTAATTGCCTTCTTCCGGCAAGCGCCAAAAACACCCGCTTCTTGAACGGTTTCTGTTTCAACGCCCAGGGCAGCAACTGTCCGCGCGGCGGGATGATGTAAGGTCTATCCCATTTGCGGCAGGCGTTCACTGCGGGACCTGTGGGATGCGTGAAGAAGGTCTCGAGCACTACAATATCATGTGCTTTGACCATGCTTTCACACGCGCGCGCCAGAGCTGGAGAGTGAAAGAAGGTACGGGGCAGAGCGCCAGAAAGCGGGTAGTAATGAACCGTCACGCCGTTCACGTCCACAGGCTGCTCGAGGGAGACATCCAACGTTTTGTCGCCGTTTGCATTCGTCGTCAGCACAGTGACGTGCGCGCCCTGCCGCGCCAGCGCCTCGCACATGGACGAGATGCTGTTGGCGGGTCCGCCATACACGTAAGCGGGCTTGTAATAACTGGAGATGTAGAGAATACGCATGAAATCATCACGTTGGTCCAGCAGGCGGCGGGTTTCGATACACCCTTCGGACAACTCAACCAACGCTCAATGCCTTCCAAAACCGTTCCTTGAAATGCGGGAACAAATAATAGGACTGAACGAGATCATAACCGGCGCGTCCCATACGCTGCGCTTCTTCGGGATGGTCGAACAGCCACAAGACGGCTTCCGCCACCTGCGCGGGCGAACGGGCGTCATCCACCAGCAAGCCTGTTTCGCCATCACGGATGACGCATGGGGTGGCGTCGGCGCGGGCGCCAATGCACGGTTTGCCGCGGCTCATCGCTTCGAGATAGACCAGCCCAAAGCCTTCACCAATGCTGGGCATGGCAAACAACGCACAGCGGCGGTAGAGACGTTCGAGCATGTCGTCTGTTACAAAGCCGGGCATGAAGATGTTCCGATGCAGTTCAGCGGGCAGTGATCGGGCGCGCGTTCGCAATCGTTCGAGATCGTCGCCTTTGCCTGCCAGCACCAGTTGGGCATCCGGGTATTTTGCATGGATCAGCGGGAAGGCGTCAATCAGGACTTCCTGCCCTTTGAAGCGCTCAAGGGTAGACATCCGCCCGACGTGTAGAATCACGCGTCGGTCCAGACTGAGGCGGGTTCCGTCCAAAGAAGCCAATTCCAACGCCTCTGCCTTTTCTTCCAAAGACGTGTGCCGCCATGGATCAAGAGCCAGGTCGCAGACTTCGATGGACAAGCCCGGGAAGCGATCCGCCACGCTTTGCCGGGTGTACGCTGAAATGGCAAGGCGGCGGGAGGCGTTCTTCAACCCCAGCCTGCCTTCGAAATCGGGGCGCGGCGGGAAGACCTCCATGCCGCACAGCCAGACGGTGTACCCGGCAAGACCCAGCCAGCGCAGAGGGGCAAGCGCCGAAGCCAGGTTGACGTGATCCACGAGGATGAGATCGTAGTTGCGGGATAGCACGGCGCGCCATGCCGAAAAAACAAAGTTCAGTTTATTCCCTGCAAAGGCGCGCATGCGAACGGAACATCCCTGCGGGAAATACCGCTGGTCGAGTTTTGGCTCGTTCTCGGTGAGGGTGAATATCTCAAGCGCATAGCGTTCGGCAAGCGCGGCAATGGTCAGCCGGTTGAGCGCTGCCATGCCGCCGTCGGAGTCGAAGGCGCCGGTCAACAAGAGCAAGCAGTTTTTCATTTTGTCGGCGCAAGGAGCGAAGGAGTCATTTCATTGCTTGCAGAACCTGCTTGTGAAGTTTGAATGACAGGGTTAATAGCAAAACCGAATACAAGAATGATCAGCCACACAAAAGCCATTGCCCGCAAGGAAAATAAACCGTCTTCCCAAAACAGGTCCATTGGCTCTACACGCATCCAGACCACAATACAAGCCAGGTATAGTTGAGGCGAGAATTGTCCAATTTTCCATAACAAGACACAGAAAGCCCCAATGATGAGATAAATAAAGGGCGAGAAGAAAATTCCCCAATCTGCCAGGCCGCTGGATAAAGGCAAACCAATCGAATCGCCATAGCGCATACCATAACGAAGAAAGTGTAAATAAATAGTCTGGCGTTCGGAATAGGTAAAGGAGGGGCGTAAAAATCCCGGCAGCGCAGTAAGCGCCCCGGCATAAAGCGCTTCGCCATAAAGAGGGGATGCGTTGCGGTCATACGCCATGAGCAAGGCAGCGGGGTGTTCCAGTCCTGCGCCACGATACTGCACATCAATACTTACCGATCCCTGATTGAAGTTCAACAGGGTGTCAAAATCGGTTTGCAAAAGGACGCGCAGGTTATCCTTTACAGACAGCGTTTGCCCGCGATTACTGACTGTTTTGACGACAGTTCCAAAAGGGAAGGCAAGTAAAACGATGACAGCGCCTGTCAATAAAATTCGTTTTAATTTGTGCGGTTCTAATGTGACCCACGCCATCCCTAAAATAGAGATGAACCCAAGCAGATACGTGCGGGAACGAATGGAAATTGCCAGAACCACCAAAGCAGCCAAAACAAGGATGCCGATGAAACGTCCTATTCCACTCTTCGACTTAACCATCACCGATACGCCAATCAAACCCGCTAATACGACAAAATATAAATAGGACGCAAAGAGCCAGCGATCAACTGAGGTTTCCACGCCATAAAAATAACCGTTCACAAATGAATATTTGCGTGAGAGGTATACCACCATACCAATAGCCAGCAAAGTTGCTCCCAATGCCTGCACAGGAGTCCATGTCATATCCTGATAACGAATACGAAAATAGGAAAGCCGATTTTTGAAAATAACAAAGACGGTTATACAGAATAATAATAACCCGCAGGTCGTCAAAAAAGCCGCCAACGGGTAATATGCCAGGCTGCCGGGATTACTGCCAAAGCGCCCTTCTCCTGCAATACGCGCGCCCAGGTTTCCAATGGTGTAATACACAATCATCGTGGGACCGATTACCGCTGTGGACATGGGGCTGAGTAAAAGGTCCAACTGATACAACCGATACAATGCCCACAGCATAATGGCAACATTTGCTGCGATGCTGCCGGCAAGCAACAAACTAGGCTGCGGGTCAAAGACCATGAAACTGACAAAGGTCAATAAAACAGCAAAAGCCAAAAATAACCACGCATATGCTGAAACAGGTCTGCTCATTGTGGCAATCCGCTCTCGCCGAATTCTTTTTATCTTTCCCGATGTGTCGGGAGCAATTCCGTCTTTCATTGAACAAATACCCTGTTTGAGAGTGAAATCATCACTCGTTTTGAGTGTCTTTCGAGCAGACTCTTCTCATCCTTCGAGAACCATAACACCCAGGCAAGAACAAAATATATCATGACCGCAAGGAGAGCAAAGATGCCCTTTTCCCAGAAATTGGCATTCAAGGCGGCAATCAGCAAGCCCGCCGCGACAACCCCAAAAAAGGAGGGAAGGGCGCGCACAATTACATCTTGCAGCCAAACCTGCCAGACGCCATTCGTCCAACCCAGGGCAAGCCGCACCATCAAGAGGGAACCGAGCGTTTGCCCAATCACCAGCGCCCACGCCGCGCCGCGCAAACCAAGGGATGGAAGCAATAACAGGCTCAACAGGATGGCAAGAAGCGCGGCTGTTAATTCCACCTTGAAAATCTGGTTCTGACGGCTGGTGGCTAGCCCGAAAGTTCGCGCTACCAGTTCCGGGGCGTGCACTATCAGGTACAGGACCAGAATCGCGTTGAGTGTTGCGTCCACAGCCAGCCTGCCGCCCGTCCAGTAGCTCAAAATAGCAGGACCCAGCGTGTAAAGGAGCAACGCCATTCCCATCACGAACGTCCCCATCAGTTTCAGGGCGAGTCGGTACCAGAAGAACAGGTTCTTTGAGCCTTGCGCCGCGTCGGAGGTGATCTCGGGCCAGAGCACATTCAAGCCCTGAAAGAGGAGTGAACGCACGAAATTGGTCAGCATCAGCGTCGTGGAGTATAACGCCACCGCGGCAGGACCGATCCCCGAAGAAATCACCACCACCATGCCGGTGGTCAACAACTGATACGAAAGCGTCACGGCAAGAAAGGTCAGGCTGGGGGGGAGCAGGGAGAAGGCTTGTTTCCACGAACCAGCCTCCAGTCCGGGGGTGAACGGGGAGCGGCGGCGTACGTCTCGCATCTGGGTCCATGCGATCCCTATCATGATTACTGCCACGCTAATCGAAACGATAAGCGGAAAGCCTCCCAAAGCCGCCACCACAATGGGGACGCCAAGAAAGACGATACGCTCTACCAGGCTATAGAGCAAGCGGCGCGGCATTTGTTTGGTGACGATTAGAAGGCTCATGAGCATGCCTTCGAGGATGGTATAGGTGGCCAGCAACCCCTGGATGAGGACAATGACGCGCAAATGCGCAGGCGGGAGGGCGCGAATGTTCAGGAAGGAAGCCAGCGAGGGGACAAACGCCAAAACCAATGTGACTGTAAGCGCCAGGACGCATAAAAGAATGTACAAACGGAGCGCTGAATGCAAAAGGCGTTTCCCTTCTTCGATCTCCTCCCGCACGTAATGAGCGATGAGCAGATTCATAACGTGCGTCTGCACGCCGGCATTGAGCAGGTTGAGGCTGGCGACCAGATTGGTAAGTGTCAACCATTCGCCATATAACTGGTCTCCCCAGGCATGCAGCAACAGCGGGACAGAAATAATTTGCCCCACCGTTGCGACGGCATAGATGATTGCAGAAAGTCCAAGACTGGAAAGGATGCGTTTGAACATGCGACTTTACGTCCGCCGCCGATTGGAGAAGGCTGAGTCGAGCGAATGAAGAGCCGCCAGTACGCCGTCTGCCATGGCGCTGTAAGTGTGGCGGGAGATTTTCTCCAAACTACGCCTGCCTTTTTCGTCCCAGGTATGCCGTTCTTCGTATGCCAGACGCAAGGTTCGCACAAGCGCATCCTGATCACTCGCCGGCACCACCCAACCGTTGGTTTCATCCACCAGATCGGGAACGCATCCAACCGAATCCGAAACCAGCACCGGGCGTCCGCACGCCATGGCTTCGTTGACCACCAGTCCCCATGTCTCGGTGGGGTCTGAGAAGAGACACAGGACATGACCCAATACATACGCCAGCGGCATTTGAGATTGATTCAAAAAACCAAGAAAGCGGACGTGCGCTAATCCCAATTCCCTGACCCTGGCTTCAAGACGGGCACGCAGTACTCCATCGCCTACAAAGACCAACTGTGCCTTTCCCCTCAATCCGGCGGAATGATAAGCCTCGAGCAACTCGAGTGGATGTTTTTTGGGAATCAATTTCCCGCAAAACAGAAATGTTGGCAGGTCTTCATTCAATCCGTATTCCCGGCATAGCCGCGCCCTTTGCGGCTTTAGCGATTCAGCGGCGGAGGCGAACCGTTCGTTATCCACACTATAAGGAGTGGGGAAAAGACGCTCCTCCGCCAACCCTAAAGCGATGAGCACCTTGCGGCTCTGCGTTCCAATGAACAAGCCGGCGTCTGTATGGCGGACCAGCCAACGCAGGAGTGCGACGCGCCACATCGGCTTGGGAACCGCTGCATAACTGCCAGGAGTCATCTCACACAACAGAAGGACGGGAACCCGCAAGAGGATTGCCAGAAACCAGATCAACCAGACGATCTCTACGAACCATCCCATCAACAGAAGAGGTGACCGATTCTGAAGCGCCCACTTAATCATTGGAATCAAGATGCGAATCTGTTCCGACTTTGAATACACGCCGGTTTTATTCAGAAAAATCCGATACGGATACCCTGTAAGCAAGTCTATATCCCACTGAATATCTCTGCCAAAGTCCGGATCGTATCCCTTTCGTCCCGCTGTTCCGGCATGATAGTACCCCACTTCTATATCAAGTCCGGAATCGTTCAATGCTTTGAAGAACGGAGCATGATATTGGACAGGGTGAGAGGCTACAATCTTCAAATCTTTCATGTTTTGTCGTCAGCGCGGCTGGACACACAGGGAAACTCAAAGAATTTCAAAAACAAACGAACAATCGGCGTCCATGAATAATCTTCCTTCAAACAACGTTCGCGTGCAGACTGCGCTACTTTTTTACGTTTTGTATCATTTTGAGGAGCAAGCCAGTAATCCAGTTTCTCCCGCAACTCTTCCACATCTGAAAAGAAAACCGCCTCCTTGTCCTCTTCAAAAAAACGCAAATGCTCGTCCGTGCGCTGCGCCAGCATCAGCGCGCCGCCGCAAGCAGCTATTTGGAATGTGCGGCTGTTGTGCTGGTCGCCTTTTTGCAGTTCCCTATCGCTGCCATGCGGCTCCCAACCCACCCAATGCAGGGCTACTTTGCTCGCCGCATAAATGACAGGGATTTCCTGCTCATGCACATCGCGTCCCTGCCAGTATGCCGAAACCACCGGAATGTTCCCCCACGAACTTCCCCATAAGCGAAACCGATAAGGAAATTCACAGGAAAGTACTGTGTGTAAATCCGCCCTGCGATGTACTTCCATCGTTCCAATGAAGGTCACATCGGCGCCATATCGTTCGATTGCTTTTTCGTCCAGCTGCAGGGGGCGATGCACGGACGGCTCATAACCAAACCTGACAACTTTTACATTTCTGGCGCCTGCGGCTTTGAATTCCGCTTCCTGCCAGCGCCGCGTGGTTGCCACAAGATCAAACCCGCCAATGACTTTTGAAAACCGGCTTTCCTCTCGATTCATCCATTTCACATCATGATAAAAACACATCACAGGGATGTTCTTTGTGCGGATGGCTTCCAAAGTGCTGGACCAGCACAAATGCCCGTTGGTGATATACACCAGGTCGGGCTGAAACGTATGCGCCAACGCCAGCAATTGTCGGTTCCACTCCGCTTCGATCAGGGGAGTCAGCAAACGTCGGGCGATGCGTCCACGTTTGGTTTCCCAACCGGGGAAAATCGCACTGTCATTCAGAAAGCGCACAATCGCGCCGCATCGCTCAAAGGCACGCGCAATATACAAACTGTTTGCGCCGGGCCAGTACTGCCCCGTGACCAAGACCCGAACGCCAGTTGAATGATCCATAAGCTATTCTATCCCTTTGACAGCCGCCGCTACAAAAACGCGCGTATATACACCGCCGTTCTCGCCGCCCGTCTCAATCAAATCGTAGAGCCGCAGTCCGCTCCGCAAGATGCGCCACAAGAACGAACGGACACTACTCCTGAAGCCGTGCGAAAACGGTCCACTTTCGCGGCATTCGTAACCTGTGAAGCCCGCCATGCTCAAAATTCGCTCCAGCCCGCGCGGCGAATAAAACCATTCATGCGTGAAATCGGAATACGCCACGCTTCCAAAGAACGGGCTGGCGGCGTTCGGCGTTTGCAGAATCAATCGTCCACCGGGGAAGAGCGCTTTGTGAGCCAGTTCGAGGAAAGTCAACGCCTCGTCTTTGCGAAAATGCTCGAGGATGTCCAAACCGCTGACAAGGGCATACCGCCCTGTATTAGCTTTCAACACCTCGAACACATCCGCCTCGATAATCTTCGCCTTCGGGCACCAGCGACGGGCAAGCGCAACCTGCTCCGGGCTGAGGTCCACTCCTGTCAGGCTGCTGTATCCAAGCCTCGCGAGCGCGAACAGGAAATTGCCGGCGCCACAACCCATATCCAGGATCGGGACAGACCTGTCTTCAGGAAGCCAGCCCGCGAAGCGCCGCTCCGCGCCTTGCGCCCACAACGTATAGTCCGCGGCGGTCGGCTCTGTATTCCCCGCCCGTACCTGCTTAGAAACATAGTGATCGTAGAATTTTTTGCGATATCGTAAATCCACCTGCTTCTCCAACATCTCCGGGATATTCCCGCGCTCCGCCGCTTCGACATGCCTCCGCATGCGAATCCGATACACGCTCAATCCCAGCCCTGATCTTCCCCAACGATGAGTGTCCAACCATTTGAAAAAATGCTACGCAACAAAAACGCGCGCGGCGCTCATGGTGAGTTGGCGCACCAACCACACATCCAGCAGATCCTCGCGGAAGCGCCATGACTTGCCAATCCGGAAGACCGGCAGGCTCCTCTCTCTTGTCAAACGATACCTCTTTGCCTGGCTGAGACGCAAATACTCTGCCATATCCCGCACCGTCAAAATGGCAAAGGTCCCTTCAAGATCGCGGGATACGTTTCGCATGGAGCGCCTCCGTCACAATTTTCTCACAATACAAGGCATGGAATTGTGAAATACCCAGCAACAAAAATGCGCAAAAAATCGCTAGAGGCAAAAAAACTAACAAACTCATGACGAAGAGCCTGCACAATTGTTACCAGGTCAAAGCATGAGACATCCCCTCAGTTCACATGCCGCACGCGCGCAACAGACCTTCCGCCTATTGTCACCCAACACAACACACAGAAGATCTGTTCACAAATAATCAAACCTGTTCTATGGAACGCTAAAATTCAGATAGGATGTCCACGTGCCGTAGCCGTAAGAGCCATAATCCAGGATGCGCCATTTGTAACTGCCGCTCAAGCCTGCCGTCTCCGGCGGAGAGACCGAACAGGCTGTGCCGCCCGCGCAGCCCGTCTGCGCGCTCGTATACCACTTACGAAAGACCTGCGTACCGCCGGCGGTGTACACCTCCAGCAGATACCAGGTGGCATCGCTCTGGCCCGTCCAACTGAAGGTGTTGTTCCAACTCCCCAGCGTTCCCGACGGGGCAATCAACAACACGACATCCAACTCGTACGCCCCAGCATCACACACCAACCCCTGCGGACGCGTCACGCCGCGCTGGTCGCTGGTCGCACATACCGAATTATTTCCCACATCCAAAGCGGAACTGCCCGCGCCCAGAGCCATCGTCTGTGTGAAGCCGCCGTTGTTTGCCAGCGCTCCCAGTTTGGGGTCTGTCGTGATAATGTTCGAGCCGCCCGCAAACCCTCCCTGCACCACGCTATACGAGATGGTTGTCGTGCCAGTCCCATCGCTGGTGATCTCATCATTGATATCGCCCCAAAAGATACTGTTCATAATAACCGGACTGCTGTTTACAGCATTGCGGATGGCATCGCCGCCCGCCGTGCCGGAACCGTTCAGGCTGTTGTTGCCGCTGAAGGTCACATGGTTCAAGGTTGGACTGCTGGTCACGTTCATGATGCCGCCGCCGCCCCATGGTGCCGACCCAATACTTTCGTTTGAGATGTTCCCATAAAACGTTACATTTGTAAGCGTTGGATTGGCGTTTTCGTTCAACATACCGCCGCCGCGACGGTTGGCAACATTGCCATAGAACGTCACGCGATTCAAAATACTATGGGCATTACTGTTATACATCCCGCCGCCGCCGTTGGCTGTATTGTTGTTGAACGTCACATCCGTCAGAGAGGGCAGGCTGGGCGCGTCGGAAAGAGTCAACGTCTGGTTGTTCATCCCCCCGCCCGCCCCGCTCGTGGCAGTATTATTGCTGAAGACCACGCGGGTCAACGTTGGGCTTGCGTTCTGGGTGTACAAGCCGCCGCCGCGCGCTGCGGTATTGTTACTGAAGGTCACATCTGTCAGGGAGGGTCTGCTGTAGGAGGGTTCGGGCAGCGTGTTGGTAGAAGTCACATACATCCCGCCGCCGTTCGAAACGGCAATGTTATTGGTAATAATCAAGTTAGCAAGCGTCGGACTGCTGGAGGTCAGATAAATGCCTCCGCCATGACCGGAACTACCATTCGAATTGCCGCGCGTGATGGTAAATCCATCCAACACTGTCGAGGCGGAAAGATTACTTCCTTGTACTACCTGATAAGAATTGTCTGCCGCCACGTTGGGCGTTCCAATATCGCCGCTCAAGACCGTTCCATTCGTGGCAGGATTCGAATTGCGCATGACAAGGCTGCCTTCGTTCCCCGTAAATCCGCCATAGATCGCTACACCTGCCTTGAGTACAAAACTGGCATTCCTGTCCCCCAGTGTTTTACCGCCGCCGCGATCAGGATAATAAGTGCCATTTGCCACCCAAATCTGTTTGCCGCTGGTAGCAGCCGCCAACGCATCTTGCAAATTGGGAAAAGCGGTGCCCCAACTGCACCCGTCCGGAGATGAAGCGGTCGAGTCAACGTCCACATAAATAACGCTTCCGCAAACCGGGGTCACATTCAGTGTGAAGGTCTTGAACGCCGAATTGAGACCGTACCCATAGGCGCCATAATCCATCACCCGCCACTGATAATTGCCATTCGGCAGGTATGCCGTCTCGGAAGGCGTGATTGAACAAGCCGTCCCACCGGAGCATCCCGCCTGCACACTGGTGTACCATTTGCGATGCACCTGAGTACCGCCGGAGGTCTGCACTTCAAGCAGGTACCAGGTTGCATCGCTCAAACCCGTCCAGGTGTAGGTGTTGTTCCAACTGGTCAACGTGCCGGAAGGGGAGATCGGCGTATTGCCGCGCATATTGGCGGTGACGCTCTTATTCGCATCCATCGTGACGTTGAGCGGATTCGCCGTCCCGCTGCCATCCCCGCTCCAGCTGGAGAACCCATACCCCGTACCTGCTACAGCCGTCAACTGCACAACGGATCCCGCAATATAACCACCCGGGCAACTCTGCGCCGGGGCAGTCACCGTGCCGCTGCCCGCCGGATTGACGTTCGTGGTCAGCGTGTAACAGGCGGTATTCAAAGTGAAAGATTTGAACGCCGAATTGATCCCATATCCATACGCGCCGTAATCCAGCACGCGCCATTGATAATCGCCATTGTTCAGGCTCAACTCTGCCGCTGTCACCGAACAGGCAGTGCCGCCTGAACAATTTGCCTGCGCGCTGGTGTACCACTTACGAAAGACCTGAGTACCGCCGGAGGTCTGCACTTCAAGCAGGTACCAGGTTGCATCGCTCAAACCCGTCCACGTGAAAGATTTGTCCCAACTGGTCAGCGTTCCGGTGGGAGTGAGAGGCGTATTACCGCGCATATTGGCGGTTACAGACTTATTCGCGTCCATCGTGACGAAAACCGGGTTGCCAGACCCGCCCGCATCCCCGCTCCAACTCGAAAAGACATAGCCAGTAGCGGGTACCGCCGTCAGTTGGACCACCGTGCCTGCCAGATAGCCGCCCGAGCAGGTTTGCGTCGGCGCGGTCACTGTTCCACTGCCCGCCGGGTTTTCATTGATGGTCAGGGTGTAACAGCTGGCATTGAGTGTGAAGTTCTTGAAATGAGTCCAGATGCCGTAACCATACGCGCCATAATCCAGCACGCGCCATTGATAATCGCCATTAGACAGGCTCAGGTCGGACGGAGTAAGCGAACAGTTTGTGCCGCTCGCGCATCCCGTTTGCGACGATGTATACCATTTGCGATATAGCTGAACTCCTCCGTTTGTGTAAACTTCCAACAAATACCAGGTCGCGCCGTTCACACCCGTCCACACAAACGATCCATCCCAGGAGTTCAATGTGCCGTCCGGTGAAGTCAGGGTTGAGACGGCGCCCTCCGTAAAGTTGACTATTATCTCGTCCAGCACAGGGGTCTGATTCGAGTCGCTTGTGGAGAGGGTGGCACGATATTGGATATACCGGCTGCCAGGATTGGTAATGGTGCCGCTGACGGTTTGCCAGTTTGTCCAGGAGGCGTCGGGACTGGGGGTGTTGCCGCTTCGGGCTTCGAATCCGAGCGAGGTCCCGCCAGGAAGCGTGGTTGTTGCCGTCAGGTTGAGCCAGTCTACGAGCGTTCCAACATCCAAAACACGTGATGTGAAAACACAGGATGCGGAGGTTGGGATATTCAACCGCACTGCCCCATCTCCACCGTTATCAGTCACTACACAGTCGCCCACTGTTCCAGCGCTGAAATCTGCAGCGGTTGTGTCAATCAGGCTGTTGGGTATCAACAAAAAATCGTCCACCGCCAAGCCATCGTCGGCGCCAGAAGCGTCGAAAGCATTCCAGCGAATCCAAAATGTGGAGCCGTTGGGGATGTTCAAGCCGGTCAGGTTGTAACTGATCGTCTTACGGTTGGCAGAAGCATTGCCGTCCAATGAACCGACTGTGCCGCTGGTGACCGGAGCGATAAAGTCGAGAGCATCCACATTTGTCCATGTGCCGGTCGTCAGGCTGGTTGCATCTGTGCTGTATTGGAAATCGAGGCGATCAGTGCGCCCCAGAGCGCCAAGCCGCCATTGCTCACCCGTATAGCGAATCGCCAGCGATTTGATGGAGACACCGCTATTGTTGGAAAAATTCGCGCCGATGGCGGCCGAGAGGTTCGCAGAGGTCAGTTCGCCGAAGGCACGCTCGGAATTGCCGTTCGTGCCATAACTGTAGGTATCTCCGCCGTTGTTCGAACCTGAATTGGCAGTATAAAGTCCGTTGGCGTTTGAGAGAGTCTCTGCAAAATCCCAGCCGTTTGGCACAGTGCTGGATGTGCCCGAACTTGCCAGGGTATCGAAGTTTTCTGTGTAGGTTGCGCCGCTCAGGCTGATTGTCCCCGCTGCACGGGCGGTTTGGGTCGGCACCCCTAT
>Ga0272446_1000595_pt1 | contig 55708 bp, 56 predicted proteins | sample YNPCB0061_FD_194587 | JGI IMG/M metagenome (GOLD analysis project Ga0272446, IMG submission 194587) | Hot spring microbial mat communities from Yellowstone National Park, WY, United States - YNP-CB-006-1 | ecosystem: Environmental > Aquatic > Thermal springs > Hot (42-90C) > Sediment | place... | reverse complement strand
ATACAAGCAACTGACGCGCAGTACGTCCAACCGTATGATTGCGGGGGTGTGCGCGGGACTGGGCGAATACCTCGGCATTGACCCAACCATCGTCCGCCTGTTGACCCTGCTGGCGTTTTTCACCGGCTTCGGAGGAATCGCGCTGGTCTATTTGATCATGGCGCTGGTGATACCTGAGCAGACGGATGTGCAGCCGAAGTAAGAGATCGGTCAACAAGTAGCAGGTTGGAACGTTTGAACGTTCCAACCTGCTAACGTTTTAACTTTCGAAGTTCTCACCTCGCCAGCGAAATGAACACATCCTCCAGCGTTGGCTCGCCGACAACGATATCGCGCACATTTATATTCAGCCGTTTCAATGCTTTCAATAAATTCTCTTTCTTCGTTCCTCTTTTCGTGATTGTCCGTAAATGATCGCCAGCCAGCCCCACGCGCAATATACCTTCAATATCAGGCAAAACCTCCAGCCCCGCCTCCAATGGCTCAACATACACCTCCCACACGTCGCCGGGGATGATGTCGCGTTTCAGGTTGGAGGGGGTGTCCATTGCCAGCAGTTTGCCGTCACGCATGATGCCGACGCGCTCGCAGTATTCGGCTTCGTCCATGTAGTGGGTGGTGACAAGGATCGTCACGCCGCTATCGGCGAGTTCGTAGATCAGGTCCCAGAAGGCGCGGCGCGCGGTGGGGTCCACGCCGGAGGTGGGTTCGTCGAGGAAGAGCAGTTTCGGTTCGTGGACGAGGGCGATGCCCAGCGCCAGTCTCTGCCGCCAGCCTGCGGAGAGTGAATGCGTCAGCGTGGACTCATGTCCGTTGAGACCGACCAGTTCGAGGGTCCGTGTGATGCGGGTTTTGTCGGTAATGCCATACACGCCGCCGTAAAATGTGAGGTTTTCCAGCACGGTCAGGTCGTCGTAGATTGCAAATTTCTGGGACATGTAGCCCACGCGAGAGCGGACCTGTTCGCTTTGTTTGAATGCGTCGAAGCCAAGGACGGTCGCGTTGCCATCGCTGGGTTTGAGCAAGCCGAGCAACATGCGGATGGTGGTGGTTTTGCCCGAGCCGTTCGGTCCGAGGTAGCCAACCACTTCGCCCGCGCCTACTTCAAAGTTGACATGATCCACTGCGACGAAGTCGCCGAATTTGCGGGTAAGGTTTTGAACGGAGATGACGGGGTTCATGGGTAATTGGTGATTGGTAACTGGTAATTGTGGTTTTCGGAGAGGGCGATGAAGACATCTTCGAGGGCAGGCGGGATGATGCGTAACTCGGTGAGGGTTGCATTGGCGGCACGAATTTCTTCGGGGAGGCGCTTGAGAATGGCTTGCGCAGTTCCTTCGCGCACGCGCACGTGGAGTTTGTCGCCAAAGGCTGCTACGTCTTCCACGTCTTTGTCCTGGTGGGCGATATGGCGCAGGGTGGCAATAGGTTCGCCGCGCAGTTGAAGCACGCGTCCGTTCAGGCGGGCGCGCAGGTTGGAGGGCGTGTCTTCGGCAATGATTTTTCCTGCTTTCATAAATCCCACGCGGTGGCAGCGGGAGGCTTCGTCCATGTAGGGGGTGGAGATGATGACGGAAACAGAGGGAGATTGGTAATTGGTAACTGGTAATTGTTTCGTGTCCGCTGGCGCGTGTGTAGCCGCATTCTGCGATACCAACTTGATGATCAACTGCCAGAAATCCTGCCGGGTGATGGGGTCAACGCCTGTGGTGGGTTCATCGAGCAAAAGGACGCGCGGGCGGGAGACGAGGGCAGCCGCCAAGCCCAGTTTTTGTTTCATGCCGCCCGAAAGTTGACCGGCACGGCGGTCTTTGAAGTCGGCAAGCCCAACGAATTCGAGGATCTCCATCGAGCGCGGAAGCCATTCGTCGGGTTTCAGCCCGCGCACCTCGGCAAAGAAGCGGATGTTTTCCAGCACGGTCAAATCCTCGTACATGGAAAATCTCTGCGAGAGATAGCCAAACTGTGAGCGCGCCTGTTCGGTCTGTTTGTTGATGTCGTAGCCGCAGATGCTGATTTCGCCTGCGTCTGCTTTGAGCGCGCCAACGAGCAGACGCATGGTGGTGGTCTTCCCTGCGCCGTCGGCACCGACGAGCCCGTAGATTTCGCCCGCCTTGATTCGCAGGGAGACGCCGTCCACGGCGTGGATGCTGCCGAAGGATTTTTTGAGGTTGGCGGCTTGAATCAGAAGGTTATTCATTGTTGGGTTGAAAAATCATTTGGTCGAAAGTCGAAGGTCAAAGGTCGGTCGGTTGAAGGTTAGACTTCATAGTCCGCTTGGTCATCGGAAATGCGGCGTTTTCTTGGATTGGCTTCGAGATACGCAATGAATTTCGCAATCTGACGGGCGCACGATTCAGCCAGCGAATACGAGTCTTTGAATTGTTCCTCGGTGATATATGTTTGGTCGAGAGCCACATACAATTGGGCGCGCACTTCGCCAGCCGATGCTTTTGCCATTCCAAGAAAATTGACAAACTGGACATCGGTGCGACTCTCGAAACCTTCGGCGATGTTACTCATCACAGAAACGCTTGCACGGCGAATTTGGTCGCGTAATCCAAAATCCCGATTAAAGCCTGTCTGGTTGCCCAACTCATAAACCATGCTGGTTAACCGCCGTGCTGTTTTCCAGGACTCGATCTCTTCAAAACGAGTAATACCAGCCATGTAATTCTCCTTTGTTATATCAACTTGACTTTTTACACAGACCTTCGACTTGCGACCTTTGATCTTATTTGAAGATCACATCCGCCGGCATGCCGATTTTCAATTTACCATCGGGATCGGTCACTTTTAATTTGACGGCAAACACCGTTGAGCTGCGTCCCTCAACAGTTTGCACATTGCGCGGGGTGAATTCGGCTTTATCGGCGATGTGAATGATCTCGGCGTCGAAGACGGGGCTTTCGCCGGAGGCAACGTCAATCGTGACGGAGGCAGATTGTCCAAGGCTGATTTCGCTGAGGCGCGGTTCGGGGACGTAGACGGTGATGGTCAATTCGCTAAGGTCTGCCATGGTCAACGCCACCGCGCCGGGCTGGAGGAATTCGCCCGGTTCGACGTTGCGCGTCAGGATGACTCCGTCCATCGGCGCATAGAGTGTGAGTTTGGATATTTGTGCATCGAGCAAAGCAAGGTTCGCTTCAGCGGTCTGAACTGCGGCTTGGGCTTGCTCCATGGCGGCTTTTGCCTGCTCGAGGGCTTTTTCGGCAGTGAGGACGGCCGGCGAGTCCAGTCCCGTTTGGAGGGCGCGGAGGTTGTCTGCAGCGGTGTCGTAGAGTTCCTGTGCAATGACCAGGTTGGAGCGGGCTTCGAGGATGTCAGCCGCCGCGTCCGTGGAGAGGGCATCGTCGTATGCTTTTTGTGCGTCTTCCAGGGCGAGTTTGGCGTCATCGAGAGCAGTCTGGGCAGCGTCGCGCAGCTTCTGGCTGTCGGAGGCGCTGGAGGTTTTGTCGTAGACTGCCTTCGCATTTTGGAAAGCAAGGCGTGCCTGAGCGAGCGCCGCTTCGATTTGGAGGAATTGAGCGCCGCCTGCGGTTTTTTGCAGGTCGTCCAATTTTTTCTTTGTGTTTTCGAGGTTGGCGGCGGCGGCGTCCACTTCGGTTTGAGCGGCGGCGAGACGCTCCGCTTTGGAGAAATACCAGATGGGCTGGTCGAATTCGCCGGGCTTGGGTATGCGCCAGATGGCAGTACGTGTGGAGGCTTCCTGCGCGATGGCGTTGGTGAGGGTTATGTCGTATTGTTGTTGGGCAACGGCGTAGGCGGCAGAGGCAGTGTTGAGGGCGGCTTTGGCAGAGTCGAGTTGGGAGGAGGCAACGGCGCGTTGGGCAGTCAGCAGGCTGTCGTCGAGGGAAAGAAGCGGGTCTCCCTTCCGAACGGCTTGTCCCTCCACGACGAAGATGTCTTTTACTCTGCCAGCCAGTTCGGGCGCAATGTTGACCTGAGTCGCTTCAATGGTTCCCGATGCTTTTAGCGCGCCATTCTCAGTAGCGGTCAGTGAACGGAAGGCATAATACAGGATGGTTGAGAGGACTAACAAAATGACAACGATACGAAGAGCGAGAGGTGGTTTGTGCATGTTGAACTCCTTGACTCCCTCTCCCATAGGGAGAGGGTTGGGGTGAGGGTCAATCGAGTCGTTTTCTAAAGCGCAGTGCGGCGAGGGTCATGATGCCGACGGCAAAGAGGGTCATGGCAAGGACATCGGTTTGAATTGTTTGGATGCCAACGCCTTTGAGCAGCAGCGAACGGATGATGATGAGGTAGTAGCGCAAGGGCATCAGGTAGGAAACCCATTGCAGGATTTTGGGCATGGCTTCGAGCGGAAAGAAAAAGCCAGAGAGGAAAATGCTGGGGAGGAGGGTCATCCAGACCGTGAGCATGGCTTCCTGCTGGGTGTTGGCGACGGTGGAGGCAAAGAGACCGATGCCAAGACCCGTAACGAGGAAGATGCCCGACATAAGGAAGATGAGCCCCAGGTCGCCGCGAACAGGCACGCCGAACCACCAGTGACCGATGGCGAGCACTTCAATGGTGTTGAAGAAGCCGAGCAGGACATAGGGCATGAGTTTGCCGACGATAAGTTCCCACGGACGGATGGGCGTGACGATGAGTTGTTCGATGGTGCCGCGTTCACGCTCGCGCACGACGGAGGTGGCGGTGAGGATGGCGGCGATGGCGTAGAGAATCATGCCGATTACACCGGGGATCATGAAGTGCGCGCTGATGAGGTCGGGGTTGAACCAGACGGTGGTGCGAACTTCGATGGGCGGCTGTACGCGCAGGCTCATGCCGCTGCGCTCGAACTTTTTCAGGAGCACGCTTGTGGAATACGCCTGTCCGATCAATTGCGAGGCGGAAAGCGCGGTGGAGGCGCTGGTGGGGTCTGAGCCGTCAAGGATGAAGGCGATTTGGGCGTTTCCATCTGCGAGGCGCTGGGGGTAGTCGGGCGGAATGATCATGGCGGCGCGCGCACTGCCTGCCATGATGAGGTCTTCAATCTCGGCTTCGGAATCAACCATGTAGGCAATGCGGAAGTAATCTGCGGCGCGGTAGGCATCGAGCAGGGCGCGCGATTCCATGCTTCGGCTGCGGTCCAGAACCGCCAGCGGGATGTTGCGCACGTCATTGGTGGCGGAATATCCCAGAAGGAACAACTGCATGATGGGAATGACCAAAATCAGCGCCAGCGTGCGCGTATCGCGGAAGATTTGGATGAATTCCTTGCGAATGATGGAGAGCAGACGGGAGTTCATGAGGGCTCCAAAAGGTTGAAGGCTGAAGGATGAAGGATGAAGAGATGAAAGCGATACAGTTATCAGTGAGCAGGCATCAGCAGGCTGTGAGTGGCAAGTAGAAAGTGGGTTCAAGACTCAGATGGCTTGAGGATGCCGTGCAAAAAAATATCCGTGTAAACGCCCGCCGCGTCCTTTGGCATGAGATGACTGATGGGCGAATTGGCGATGACCATTTCCGTCACAAAATAGGAAATGATCATCCCAAAGAAGGAGCGCATGAGCACGGCGGGGTTGGTCACGCGCAGGCTTTTGTAGTTCCTGACAATCTTCTCGAAGACGGGCAGGACCTTGGGGGCAATTTCGCGCAGCATGACCGCCCCATGCCTGCCTTTGAACTCGACCAGTTCGATGAACATCAGGTTGATGAACTCTGGCTGTTTCCCCAATTCTTCGATGACAATCCGAAAGGCGTTGCTGAAAAATTCATCTGCAGTCTCCCCTTCTACGGCAAGGATGAGCGGTAGAATTTTCCGATAGGGGTGTTGGTCAATGATGATGGCTTCGAAGATTTCATCCTTGCTGGCAAAATGATTATAGATTCCGCCCAGCGCCAGCCCGGCGCGCTCGGCGATCTGCCGCATGGAGGTGGCGTGATAGCCCTGCTCCATAAACAGGGCAATGGCGGCGTTTTCAATGGCGAGGCGGGTGCGTTCTCCTTTTGTGAGCGTTTCTTCGGGCATATTTTTTCTTTCAAAAACGAACGTTCGTTCATATTTATTCTATTCGATTTCTATACGCTGTCAAGAGGCGATTTTCGGAATGGTAGAATTCAGCCATGCTCCCCCTCTCCAAAGTCGAACAATTCAGCCGCAGGCATCTGCGTTACAACGTCATCGTCGGACTGACCGATGGCGGTTTTTTTGGACTTGCGCTCGGCTTCGCCTCCTTCGGGACCATTCTGCCGCTCTTCGTAGACACGATGACCGATTCCGCCACCCTGATCGGACTCGTCCCCGCCATTCATGCGGCGGGCTGGCTGCTGCCGCAGTTGTTCACGGCAAGCCATACCTCCCGCCTGAGGCGCTACAAGCCGACCGTTTTGCTGAACACCATTCATGAACGTGTGCCGTTTCTGGGGTTTGCCATTGTGGCGCTGCTTCTTCCCAAAATTGGCGCACAGGCAGGGTTGATTCTCACTTTTCTTCTGCTCACCTGGCAGGGACTGGGCGGCGGCTTCACCGCCAACGCCTGGACCAGCATGATTTCCAAAATCATCCCCGCCGATTATCGCGGCACGTTTTTCGGCATGCAGGCCGCAGTGGCAAACCTGTTCATCAGCGGCGCGGCGGTAGGAGCGGGCTATCTGCTCGATTGGTACGAGGCGCCGCTCAACTTCGTGTACTGCTTCCTGATCGCCACGCTTTTCTTCACCGTCTCGTGGTTTGCGCTCGCGCTCACACGCGAACCGACAGACTACGACAAAGTGATCGAGGAGAAACCTTCCCCTTTCTGGCACGAAACCTTGAGAATCCTGCGCGGCAATCCCAACTTCCGTTGGTTCCTCGCGGCGCGTTTCCTCTCACAATTTGCCACCATGGGCTTCTCGTTCTATATCATCTACGCCCTGCGCCGCTTCAACGCCGACTCCGTTGTACTCGGTTATCTCACCGCCACCCTCACCATCACGCAGACCGCCGCCAACGTGGGCATGGGCTGGCTGGGCGACCGCATCGGACACCGCGCCATGCTCATCCTCGGCGCGGCGGCAGCGATGTTGAGTTCCCTGCTGGCATGGTTCGCACAATCGCTTACCTGGTTCTTCCCCATCTTCATCCTTGCGGCGCTCGCCAACGTCTCCATCTGGACGAACGGCATGACCATGGCAACCACCTTCAGCGGCGAAAACGAGCGCCCCTTCTACATTGGGCTGGCGCAAACGCTCACCGCGCCCGCCACCATCATCGCTCCGCTCATCGGCGGCTGGGTTGCAGATACAGGCGGCTTTTCTTACACCTTTGGGCTTTCGGCTGTTTTGTCCGCGGCAATGACAGCCATGTTCATCTTTCTGGTCAAAGACCCGCGTAAAACCCCAACGGCAGATCACAAACCATAGCCTCACCATCTGCCGTCCACCGTCATACCAAGGAGAACCCATGACTCTGCTTCAGGAAAAAGCGCAACAAGCCATTGACATCCTCCAAGAGCAACAGACCGACATGTGGCTCACATTCGTCCGCGAAACCAGCGGCGTGCGCGACCCTGTTCTCGATTTTCTCATCGGACCCAACGACCTTACCTGGCAATCGGCGCTCCTCTTCACCCGCAAAGGGGACAAAATCGCCATCGTCGGCAACCTCGAAAAAGAAACGATTGCCCGACTCGGCGTTTTCGACGACATCCTCGGCTACGACTCCGCCATCAGCGACCTTCTGCGCGAAACCCTCGCCCGCCTCAATCCCGACCGAATTGCCGTCAACACCTCGAGGAACAACGTCCACGCTGACGGCTTGACTCACGCCATGTACGAAATCCTGCGCGGCTACCTCACAGACACGCCCTACGCCGACCGCCTCGTCAGCGCCGAACCCGTCATCAACGCCCTGCGCGGACGCAAGACCCCAACCGAACTGGCGCGCATCAAGCGAGCCATCGAAATCACCGACGAAATCTACCAAAAGACCTTCACCTTCCTCAAAGTCGGCATGACCGAAATCGAAGTCGGCGAGTACATGCAAAAACTGGCGCGTCAATACGGCGTCGGGCTGGCTTGGTCGGCAGAGGGTTGCCCTGCTGTGAATTCAGGTCCAAACTCCCCCATTGGGCACAGCGGACCCACCGACATCAAAATCGAGCGCGGACATCTCATCCATTTTGACTTTGGCGTGAAATACGAAGACTACTGCTCCGATATTCAACGCGTGGCGTATGTGTTGCGCGAAGGCGAGACCGAAGCCCCGCTCGAAGTCCAGCGCGGATTCATCACCATCCGCACTGCCATCGAGAAATCACGCGAAGCGATGCAGACGGGAGTGAAAGGCAACGCAATTGACGCCATCGCGCGCGAGATCGTAACCGGCGCCGGCTACCCAGAATACAAATATGCGCTTGGGCATCAACTTGGGCGCGTCGCCCACGATGGCGGCGCGCTGCTCGGTCCGCTGTGGGAAAAATACGGCGACTCGCCCAACCAAAAACTGGAAGTGGGACAGGTCTTCACCATCGAACCGGGGCTGGCGGTGACAGGTTACGGCTACATCGGCTTGGAGGAGGATGTGGTCATCACTGAAAACGGCGCAGAATATTTCACAGCGCCGCAGAGGGAGATTGTGTTGATTCGAGGGTAAACGCCCGCAGATCGTTAGCAATGAGCTACGGCCGTTCGTCTGTGGTCAAAAACTGGCGGGAAGAAAAAGGTCAAATGCGAAACGTCCCGAAGGCTCACGTAAATCAGGCTTGGATTTTGCCCAAACCTTCGGGACGGCGCGTAACATCAATTAATGAGTCTACTGCAAAAAGGTAAAAATCGAACCACAGAGACACGGAGACACGAGCATAAATAATGAAGGGAAACTCTGTGACTCCGTGTCTTCGTGGTGAAACTTCTGGGTTTTTGCAGTGGAGTCATTAATCAATATCCACTGTCAGTTAAGGGAGAGGCGGATAATCCGTCTTCCGTATGACCTCTATCACTGGCTTGTCTTATAATGCCTTACTATACTCATATGCGTGAGGCAACTCACTTGCACAGAGCGTCCCGAAGGTTCCGTGGAAAGAGTTTTATCGAGCGATAAAATCTTCGGGACGGTGCGTAACATTAGCCTGAGGTAATCCCATGACACAAGAAGACCCCAGAATTCTTGAATTGCGCAAGATACGCGCGAAGGCGCTGGAGGGCGGCGGCGCGGACCGCGTTGCCAGGCAAAAAGCAAAAGGCAAGTTGACGGCACGCGAACGCATCGAACTGCTGCTCGACCCCGGCACGTTCAACGAAATCGAGCCGTTCATCACTCATCAAGGCGATGAGATGGGGCTGCTCAAAGAAAAGTTCTACGGCGACGGGGTGATCACCGGCTACGGGCAAATTGACGGGCGGACGGTTTATTTATATTCACAAGATTTTACAATTTTCGGCGGCACACTGAGCGAGATGCAAAGCCACAAGATTTGCCGTGTGATGGACCTGGCGGTGCGCAATGGCGTGCCGTTCATCGCTTTGATCGATTCCGGCGGCGCGCGCATTCAGGAAGGTGTGCGTTCGATGGGCGGTTACGCCGAAATCTTTCGCCGCAACGCGCAGTATTCGGGTGTGGTGCCGCAAATCAGCGTCATGCTCGGACCGTGCGCCGGCGGCGCGGCATATTCCCCCGCACTCACCGACCTGGTCATCATGGTTGAAAAGCAGTCGTTCATGTTCTTGACCGGCCCCGAAGTCATCAAAGCCGTGACGGGCGAAGTGATTGACGCCGAGTCACTGGGCGGCGCCGACGTGCACATGTCGGTTAGCGGTGTGGCGCATTTGAGCGTAAAGAGCGAACGCGAAGCGCTGCAAATGGCGCGGCATTTTCTTTCCTACCTGCCCTCCAACAACGTGGAAAATCCACCGTTCGTCAAATCGGACGATGACCCCCTGCGCATGGACGAAGCGCTCAACAGCATCGTGCCGCTCGACCCGGCTGAGCCGTACAGCATGCACCAGGTCATCGAGAAAATCATTGACAAAGGCACGTTCCTCGAGATCCAACCCGATTGGGCGCGCAACGCCATTGTGGGCTTGGCACGCATCGGCGGTCACAGCGTGGGCATTGTGGCGCAGGAACCCGCCATCATGGCAGGCGTGATTGACATTGACGCCGCCGATAAAATGACCCGCTTCGTCCGCATGTGTGACTGCTTCAACATCCCGCTGGTGACTTTCGTGGATTCGCCCGGCTTTCTCCCGGGTATCGCGCAGGAGCATGGCGGCATCATTCGTCACGGCGCGAAACTGCTCTATGCCTATTCCGAAGCCACCGTTCCCAAAATCTGCATCATCACCCGCAAGGCATACGGCGGCGCATATGTGGTCATGTCCAGCAAATATCTCGGCACCGATGTCACCTATGCGTGGCCCTCTGCAGAAATTGCCGTGCTTGGCGCGGAAGGCGCGGTAAACATTCTCTTCAAGAAGCAAATCGAATCTGCGCCCGACCCCGCTGCCGAACGCAAGCGGCTTGCCGACGAATACCGCGCCAAATTCAACAACCCCTACTACGCCGCTTCCACCGGCTACGTGGACGACATCATCGAGCCGCGCGAATCGCGCCCGAAAATCATCGCCGCGCTCTCGGCGCTGCGCGATAAGTACGCTCCCGCCCCGCCCCGCAAGCATGGGAACATTCCGGTGTGAATTACCAATTACCAATTACGATCGGTAAATAGTAATTGGTAATTGGGAGGAAACCATGAACAATCTTGCACTCGCCCTCCAAATCACCGCCCTGGGCATGGGACTGGTCTTCGGCGCGATTCTGATTCTGTGGCTGATGATGACTCTGCTCACCAGCCTTACCGCCGACAAAGACTCCGCTTCAGACTCACCCAAGCCTGTCTCTGCTTCGGAAACCGACGCCCTCGCCCGAGCCGCCGCCGCGGCCGTGGCGCTGGCAATGGCAGAACAACAGTTATCGTCCGCGCACCCGCTCAAGGACCCGCCCACGGCAATCGTCAGCGCCTGGCAGTTGGGAATGCGGACGCGGCAGATGACACAGAAAGGTATCAGACTTCCGAAGTCTTGAAGACTTCGGAAGTCTCGGAGCATCTATGAAATACAACGTCACCATTCAAGATAAATCCTACCTTGTCGAAATCGAGGACATCAACGCGCGCCCCGTCATTGCATACGTGGAGGGGATTCGCGTGGAAGTCATTCCAGACACGAATCCGCTGGGGGTGGAGGGCGGCAGGCGCGAGGTCCAGAAAGAAGCGAAGGAAACGCCGTTGAGGGATGCGCGCCGCGCCGCGTCCGCTCCGAACACAAACGAGTTGACGGCTCCCCTGCCAGGGACGGTGGTGGAGGTCTTTGTCAGGGAGGGCGATGTTCTCGAGGCGGGACAGGTGGTGGTCATCATCGAGGCGATGAAGATGAAGAACAGCATCCGTTCGACGCGCGCGGGCAAGGTGGCGGAGGTGCTGGTTCGTGCGGGAGATACGGTGGCGCACAAGCAGGCGCTGGTGAGGTTCGAATGAGTCTTGCCGAATTGCTTCCAGAACTGCTCAAAGGGCTGGCAAACTTCAGCCTCGGCAACGGGGTGATGATCCTCGCCGCGTTGGTTTTGATCTACCTTGCCGTGTTCAAAGAGATCGAGCCTGTGTTGCTGCTCCCCATCGGGTTCGGTTGTCTGCTGGCGAACATTCCGCTGGCAGGCATGACCGCCGCAGAGGGCATCACGGGCGTCCTGTACGAGGCGGGCATCAAAACGGAAATGTTCCCGTTGTTGATCTTCATCGGCGTGGGCGCCATGATTGACTTCAGTCCGCTGCTGGCACAGCCGCGCATGGTGCTGCTCGGCGCGGCGGGACAGTTCGGCATCTTCGGCACGTTGATTCTGGCGATCTGGCTGGGATTTCCTTTGAATCAAGCCGCATCCATCGGCGTCATCGGCGCCATTGACGGACCGACCTCCATTTTTGTGGCGACCAAACTCGCGCCCGAATTGCTGGCTCCCATTGCGGTGGCGGCGTATTCCTACATGAGCCTGATTCCCATCATCCAGCCGCCGCTGATGAAACTGTTGACAACCCAACGGGAACGCCTGGTGCAAATGGAATATACGCCCAAACCGATCTCGAAGCGGACGCTCATCCTCTTTCCGCTTGTGCTGACTCTCGTCGTCGGCTTGCTCGTTCCCGAAGCCACGCCGCTCATTTCCATGCTCATGCTTGGAAACCTGCTGAAAGTTTCGGGCGTGGTGGAACGCCTGAGCAAAGCCGCTCAAAACGAAATCATCAATATTGCCACGCTGTTTCTCGGTCTCGCCATTGGCGCGACGATGACCGCCGCCGATTTTCTCAATCTCGATACGGGCAAAATCATGCTGCTGGGCTTGATTGCTTTTGCGCTCGATGCGGTTGCGGGCTTGTTGTTTGGAAAACTGATGTGCGTGCTGAGCGGTTACAAGATCAATCCACTGATCGGCGCGGCGGGCATTTCGGCGTTCCCCATGGCGGGGCGTCTTGCCGCGAAGACCGCCAACGACGAAGACCCCAACAACTTCATCCTCATGCACGCCATGGGCGCAAACACAGCGGGACAGTTGGGTTCGGTCATTGCGGGCGGGGTGCTGCTGGCGATTGTGAGCAAGTTGGTATAAGCAAGACTTCCGAATTCTTCGAGAATTCGGAAGTCTATTTCATGTTCTCGTAAAATACCCTTCCTCCACCCCCTGCCACGTTTCCTCGGGTAATTTCATATACTTCGTCAACAGCGGATGGACGCGCGCCATCTCCTCATACATTCGCTCCGCCACGCGGCGGATGGAGAAATGCGCGTTGGCGGCGGAACGCAACTGACAGAACGCATACGCCTCCCGCAAATTGAACTGCGCCAGCACGCGGCGGTTGAATCCGTTCGGGACGACGTATTGGGCGACGGCGGGACTGAACTCGTACAACTTCTCGAACATGACGCTCGCCGCCTCCATCGCCGCTTCATACCTGGACATGAAGCCTGCCTCCGTCATCAAAAGCGGAGTCGCGTACCCCAGCCGCGTCGTCAGCCGTTGCGGCGTCTGCGTCATCATGCGGTGACGTTTGAACTCGGCATACGCGCCCTGATCCATGACCAGGTCGAAGGTGTAGATGCAATATTCCAGTTCGCGGAGCGGCGTGTCGTACCTGCCCAGCCTGCCCAGCAACGCCTGTGCAAGTTTGGATTTTGCTTCGCCGCTCGATGACTCGACATGAGCCAGGGCATCTGCAAATGTCATTTCGCCAAAGCGATACAACGCCGCCGCCAGGACTTTGTTCTCGCCGTTTTTGTCGTAATCGATCAAACTGCACCATTCACAACCATCAGTCCCCAATTCTCTAATCTCCAATCCTCCAATCTCTTTACACGTCTCCACCAAATACGGCACCGCATCGGCATACTTCACCAGCGTGGGCGTTTCGGCTTTGGCAACGTCCTTGACCTTTGCGCCAATCTCGCGCACTTCGGCAAGCTCGTGCGATACCATCTTGCGGATCATGTTCTCGATGATGCGGGCGTTGGCGGTCATGCCCACGTTGGCGAGCGCGGCGGCAGGCAGGATGAAGCGGCACACATCCACGTATTTGGAGCGGATGCGGCGGTCCCAGGCGTCGTCGCTTTCGTTTTCGCGGCGCGGGAAGCGGCTGAGGATGAGGGTCCGCACGGGTTCCAGCGAGTCGGCATAGGTCTGGAAGAGGAAGCGGATGGTCTCCACGTATTCGGCGCGGAGAGGGTGTCCATCCAGTTCGGGAGGGATGGTGAAGTCGTTTAATCCCCATTTCTGATAGCGCGTGGATTTTTCGGTATAGGAGGCGAGGCGGTTGCTCTCGATGGCTTCGATGGCAAGCCGCGAGACGTTTTCGAAGGCAAGGTGCAGAACGGCATGTTCCGCCACCGAGGCGTGACCGTATCCCACCACCCATTTCTCATGAAATTTCGCCGAAGACTCGTCGCTGAGTTCGGCGGCAATGTCGCGGAAGGATTCGGGCGAGCGCGAGGTTTTGGCAAAGGCAACCGCAATGGTTTCGGGGCTGAGGGCGCGGGGGGAAAGCAAGTAAATGTCACGTTCGGGCATGGAAGTCTCCTCAAAAAGGGAACGGGCTATGCCGTTCCCAGAATTTGGCGGGTCTGCTCCACATCGAGCCTGATCTGCCGAATGAGCGCCTCCACCGAGTCGTACTTCAACTCGTCGCGCAGGCGGGCGATAAATTCCAGCCTGAGCATTTCGCCGTAGATGTCGCGGTCGAAGTCGAGCAGGTATGCTTCCACGTTCATGGTTTGTTTGTCGGGTGTAAAGGTGGGATTGGTGCCCACGTTGACCGCCGCCATGTGCCGCTCATTACCAAGGTATGCCCAGCAGGCATAGATGCCGCCGGCAGGCAGGAGTTTCTCGCGCGCATATTCAAGGTTGGCGGTGGGAAAGCCGATGGTGCGTCCACGCCGGTCGCCGTATGTCACCAGCCCTTGCAGTTGATAAGGATGTCCCATCAGGCGGGCGGCTTCTTCCACCTTGCCGACGGTCACCAGTTTGCGAATTTCGGTGGAGGAAACGACGCCGCTTTCGTCGCCCAGGGCTGCTACGGTTTCGACGCTGTATCCCAACTCCACGCCGATTTCGGTGAGGCGGGCGGCGTTGCCTTCGCGGTCTTTTCCCAGCGTGGAGTCGTAGCCGAGGATGAGGCGCACAAGCCCCAGTCGAGTCTTGAGGCGGGTCATGAAGTCGAAGGCGGTGGTGTTTGCCACGGTTTTATCGAAGGGATGTGTAACGACCACGTCCACGCCCAAATCGCCAAGCAGCCGGGCGCGTTCGCCGGGCAGGGTGAGCAGTTTGATGTCGCCGCGCCCAAAGAATTTGGCGGGATGGGGGTCGAAGGTTAAAACGACGGCAGGCAGCCCACCCGCATGAGCGCCTGCCACAAGTTTGTTGATAATTTGTTGATGACCGCGATGGACACCGTCGAATACGCCGACGGTGAGCCATGAAGCGGAGAGGGTGACTTCCTCGAGAGAGCGGTAGTGCAGCATGGGGAGTTCGCTCTCAGCGGTTCGGTCGGCTGGAGCGGAAGAGGCGGTCAGTCGCTGGTGAAGAAGACTTTTTTAGGCTGCCACGCGGGGGCGCCGTCTTCGCCAATGACGCATTCGAGCAGGGCAACCAGTTCGCCCTGGGTGCTGACTCCGCGCACGCGTTTGCCGACGGGGGTGTCGGGCTCGGCTTTGACGCGGTGTCCGTGACGCACGCCTTCTACTTCGTCGGGGTTGAGTTCGATGGCGGGCCAGTCGCCCAGCGCTTCGGCAGCAGGGATCAGGTATTGATACCAGTTGCCTGCCTGGAAGGCTTCCTGCAGTTTGCGCAGGGGAACGGCGTCGCGCAGGGAGAAGCGCCCGCTCTTGGTGCGGCGCAAACCGACCAGGTAGGCGCCGCAGCCGAGTTTTTCGCCAAGGTCGTTTGCCAGCGAGCGAACGTAGGTGCCGGACGAGCAATGTACGTCTATGACCACTTCGGGCGGCGCCCATTCGAGCACTTCGAGGTGATGCACGGTAATTTTGCGCGGCGCGAGTTCGACCTCTTCGCCTTTGCGTGCCATTTCGTATGCCTTGCGTCCCTGCACTTTGACGGCGGAATAAGGCGGCGGGGTTTGTTCGATTTCGCCAATAAAGGTTTTCAGCACTTCTTCGAATTGCTGTTCGGTGATGTTGATGGGCTGGCTGCTCTGCGTGAATTTGCCGTCTGCATCAAAGGTATCGGTTTTGGCTCCAAGGCGGATGATGGCTTGATAGCGCTTGTCGGATGCGGAGACGTATTCGCTTAAACGGACAGCGGGTCCAACCAGGATCACCAGCACGCCCGAAGCGCGCGGGTCTAAGGTGCCGGTGTGACCTGCCCGGCGCAGGCCGGTGCCGTTGCGGATTGCCTGCACAACGTCGTGGGATGTCATGCCAACGGGCTTGTCCACAACCAGCACGCCCGAGATGGCATTCTTTACGTCTTGACTATTCATTTTTCCTCCTGAAGTATTCATGCTTTCAATTATGACACAATTATCCGATTTACGGTTACAGTCCCAGCATTTCGCGTGTGGTTTTTAGTACCAATGGTTGAATTTCTTCGAGTTTTCCCGGTATATCCGCCCCTGCGGCGGCGGCATGCCCCCCACCGTTGAAATGCTTCGCCACTTGTGAGACATCTACACCCGGCTCCAATGCGCGCCAGGAAATCTTTACATGATTGTCGCTTTGTTCGACGAAAATCATACCCACTTTGTTCCCGTCAATGGCGGAGATCATGTTGATGAGGTCGGCGTCGTCGTTGCCGCCGTAGCCTGCGCGTTTACGGTCTTCGAGTGTCAACGTTCCCCAGACGATTCCGTTCTCGTGCTGCAGGCTGGAAAGACCAGCGCCCCAATATTTTGCCGCAGGGAATGATTTTTTGACCAGCGAGCGCATGTAGATGTCTGGCATGTTTACGCCGGTTTCCATCAGCATGGCGCACTGACGGAGGGCTTCGGGGGTGGTGTTCGAGGTGCGAAAGCCGAGCGTATCGGTGATGATGCCGGTCAAGAGTGCGGCGGCGATGGGTTTGGTGATAGTGAATCCCCATTCCGGCAGATGGTTGGTGAGGATGGCGGCGGTCGCCACTTCTTCCGCTTCTATGAGGTTAATTTTGCCATATCGTTCGTTGGTGACGTGATGGTCAATGTTAATGTCGGGCATGCCGAAGTTTTCGAAGACTTTCCCTGTGCGTTTGAAATCGGCGCAATCCACAGTGATGAAGGTGTCGTATTCGCCGCTGGGAGCCTTGACGATGAGGTCGCTGCCTTCGAGGTGCTTGAAGGAGGCGGGGACGCCGTCTGCCAGTACCATTTGCACCGACTTGCCAGCATCTATGAGAGCCAGCCCCAGCCCTAATAACGATCCAATCGCGTCGCCATCCGGGCGGACGTGTGATGCCACTACCACTTTGTTTGCTTTGGCAAGCCGTTGTTTGATAGCCCCTGTTGTTTCTTTGTCCATGCCAGTTTTATCTCTCCGTTATTTTTATCACAGAAATCGTGTCACAGCAGTTAAGAAGTGGGTAAGAGTTTTCTCTGCCCTCTTGCATAAGTCAGCCGAGGGTAGAGAACGTCTCTTGCGCGAGGGCGTAATGTGCGCCCTCTTGGCGCACTTTTGCAAGAGATCTATCGTTTTTTGTTTCTCAGTTCCGCCAGCAGTTTTTCGATATGGTCGGCGTTTTCGGGGGTCATGTCCCAGTGAAAGCGCAGGCGGGGAAAAGTACGCAGTTCGATGCGCGAGGCAAGAGTCCGCCGGATGAAACCGGCGGCAGATTCCAGCCCGGCGAGAACGTCTTTGGAGCGTGATACGCCCTCTACAGCAGAGACAAAAATATCCGCATACGCCAGTTCTTTATCCACTTTTACGTCGGTGACGTAGATGAGGTGCAGGCGTGGGTCGCTGATCTCGCGGATAAGCATTTCCGAGAGTTCTTCGCGAATGCGGTCAGCAATGCGTTGAAGTCGTACACCGGAAGGCATGTCGTAGTCCTTATTCGAGGATATAACAGACCAGCTGGTCGCCAACCTGAATGTCCTTGAAGTTTTTGAAGCCGACGCCGCACTCGAATCCCTGGCGGATTTCTTTGACGTCTTCTTTTTCATGGCGCAGCGAAGCCATGTCGCCCTCATAGACGAGGTCATTGCCGCGGTACAACCGGACCTTTGCGTTGCGGCGCAGTTCCCCTTCGGTTACCCGGCATCCCGCCACTTTGCCAAACTTGGAGGCGTTGAAGACTGCCAGCACCTGGGCGCGCCCGATGATTTTTTCCTTCACGACCGGTTCGAGCATGCCTTTGAGCGCCTTTTCGATGTCTTCGGTCATGCGGTAGATGATGTCGTAAAGGCGGATGTCCACGCCTTCTTTTTCGGCAAGGCGGCGAGCAGAAACATCTGCCTGCACGTTAAAACCAATCACAATGGCGTTGGATGCGGAGGCAAGCATGATGTCGTTGTCGGTGATATTGCCGGTTTCAGAGTAGATAATTTTGATGCCGATCTCGCCGCCCCCCAGTTTGTTCAGTTCAGAGACGATGGGATCGAGCGAGCCTTGCACATCTGCTTTGACAATCAGGTTGAGTTCCTTCGCATCGCCTGCCTGAACGTTGGCAAACAAATCCTCCAGCGAAATCTTTTTTCTCGCCTGCGCCTGTTCCTTTGCGGCGTTCAGTCGTTCTGTGACGATGACGCGCGCGTCTTTTTCCGAAGGCACCACCTGGAATAAATCACCGGCAGAGGGGACCTCGTTCAGCCCCATCACTTGCACAGGCGTAGATGGACCCGCCTTTTTGACCGGCTTGCCGCGGTAATCGGAAAGAGCGCGGAGTTTGCCATACGCCGTGCCGGCTACAACCACATCGCCCACAGAAAGCGTTCCGTTTTGGACGAGCAGGGTGGCGATCACGCCTTTGGATTTATCTAACTGTGCTTCGATGACTGTGCCGATTACCTTACCGGCAGGGTTGGCATTGATTTGCATGTTATCTGCCACCAGCAGAATGGCTTCGAGAAGGTCGTCTATTCCCTTTTTTTGTTTGGCAGAGACCGGGATGACCATGGTGTTGCCGCCCCATTCATCCGGCACAAGTTCTTGTTCGGCAAGCTGCTTTTTGACCAGTTCCGGGTTGGCGTTTTCCTTGTCCACCTTGTTTAGCGCCACAATGATCGGCACACGCGCCGCCTTGGCATGGGCAATCGCTTCCTTCGTCTGCGGCATGACGCCGTCATCTGCCGCCACCACCAGGATGACGATATCCGCGCCCTGCGCGCCGCGCGCCCGCATCTGCGTAAAGGCGGCATGACCGGGCGTATCCAGAAAGGTAATCAGGCGTCCTTTCATCTCCACCTGATACGCGCCAATATGCTGGGTGATTCCACCCGCTTCGCCGGCTGCCACATTCGTCTGGCGAATGGCGTCCAGCAGGCTGGTCTTGCCATGATCCACATGCCCCAGAATGGTCACCACCGGCGGACGGGGCTTTAATTTGGACTTGTCTTCGTCTGCAATCATGCGGCGCCAGAGCGGGATCTCGCCGGTTTCCACAACCGTTTCTTCCACAGCCTCCGGAACCGCCTCAAAGCCATATTCCCCCACCACAATTGCCGCGGTGTCAAAATCCACCGACTGGTTGATGGTTGCCATCACCCCGTTTGCCATCAGTTTTTTGATTAAATCAATGGGGCTTTTGCCGATTTTCTGCGCCAAATCGCGCACTACAATACTGCCAGGTAACTCGATCTTGTTTCCATTATTGCTCATGGGACCACCTCCACAAAAGTACAAACTGAACATCGCAGGCAAAGCGCCTGCACCGCAGCGGGTCCCATGAACAGACGAACCGTTACATGGCTACCCGCCGTCCCCCGCCGGCTCCGCCTCGACAGGCAAAGCCTTCATAAAGTCTTCCAACGCGGCGCGCTCCTGCGGTGAAAGTGTCGTTTTCAAGGCATGGGCAAGCGCGCCTTTCAAGCCTCGCTCCCAGCAATCGCGGCGGTCATGCAGATAGGCGCCGCGCCCGGCGAGTTTGCCGGTCGGGTCAATCTGCACGCCCTGGGCTGTCCGTACAATGCGGATCATCGTCCGTTTGGGCAGGACTTCGCGGCAGCCCACGCACGTCCGCTGGGGTACATGCTTCACACGCTGGACAGGTTTCTTTTGATTAGGCACCTTCGGTCTCGCGCAAAGGTTTACCAGTCTTCGCCGAAGTCATCGCCGCCGCGTTTGTGTTTCTTACGGCTGACCACTTCGCCAAGTTCCTCGTCAAACTCAAGCGCCACGCTCTTCTTCTTGCCTTTCTTGCCTTTCTTTTTATCTTTCGTATCTTCGTCATCGTCTGCGGCAGCGGTTTGGAAAATTTCAGGCTTGAGAGCAAAGAGTTCGTCCAGCGAGACGCCGTCTTTGTGACCTTCGTCCTCTGTTTCTTCAGCGAACTTCTTCGCGTCTTTCTTCGCCGCTGCCTGTTTCTCGACCACCGGCACTTCCTCCGCCGGCGCTTCCGCCTGAGGCTGGGTCACCGTCTCTGCCACAGGGGCAGATTCTGCCGCGGGTGCAGGAGCAGGCTCAGGTTCGGCAGGAGGCGGTTCGGGGAAGGTGAGCGCGGCAAGGGCTTCTTCGATGTTCTGAATGGCTTTGGGACCGATGCCGGGCAGTCCGAGTATACTGTTGGGGTCCAGTTTCATTTTGACCATCAAATTGCCGACTGTTTCGATACCGGCTTCGGTCAGAATGTTATAGACGTGTTCTTTGATGCCTGCCTGGTCGAGCGGCATAGAGAATGCGGCGGCTGGCACGCCCGCCTGTTCGGCAAGCGAGATGTTGCCTTCTGCCACGCGCACGGCTTCTGCTTTCATTTCGATGGTGCGGCGTTCCACCCGGTCAATGAATTTGGCAAGCATGTCGTATTCTTCCGGCGTGACGGGCTTGCCTTCTGCCTTTTTGGCGAGGATCTCTTCGATGGCAGGGATGGATTCGACTGCGCTGGGCAGGAGCGCAGCAAGTTCGGGGTCGTTTTGAAGTTTGACGATGGTATCTGCGGCGGCTTCGACAATGGATTTGATGTCAATGCGCCAGCCGGTCAGTTTGGCGGCAAGGCGGGCATTTTGACCATCGCGCCCGATTGCCAGGCTCAACTGATCTTCGCTTACCACCACCGTGGCTGTGCGAGCGCCTTCTGAATCGGCAAGGTACACCCCGGTTACACGCGCCGGGCTGATGGCTTTGGTAATGTACACCAGCGGGTCGGGATGCCATTCGATGATGTCAATTTTCTCGTCGTGCAGTTCTTTGACGATGGCTTGAATGCGCACACCCTTGATGCCCACGCAGGCGCCCACCGGGTCAATGCCCGGTTGCGTGGCAGAGACTGCCACTTTGGCGCGCGCGCCCGGCTCACGGGCAATTGCGCGAATTTCCACCACACCGTGATAGATTTCCGGCACTTCGTTTTCGAGCAGGCGGCGCAGGAAGTTGCGGTGCGCGCGCGAGAGAATGATCTGCGGACCGCGCGGTCCATCTTTCACTTCCAAGACTACAGCGCGAATGCGATCGTGAATTTTGAAGCGTTCGCCGGGGATGCGCTGGTTGGCAGGCAAAGTGCCTTCTGCTTTCATATCCAGCCCCACAGTGGTGCTTTGAGCGTTGGTCGCTTGAACCACGCCGCTCACAATTTCACCGACCTGCCGCTCGAAATACTGCATCTGGTTGGCGCGTTCGGCTTCGCGGATGCGCTGTTGGATGACCTGACGCGCCGTTTGAGCGGCAATGCGCCCAAAGTCGGCGGGGGTGCTCTCGACCATGACCATATCGCCTACTTGCGCATCTGGCTTGACCTTACGCGCCTCCTCCAGCAAGACTTCGGTCTTGGGTTCGATGACGTCTTCAACCACCTCTTTTTCAGCAAAGACTGTCACCTTGCCGGTTTCAGGGTCAATCCTGGCTTCCACGTGCTGGGCAGCAGACGCGCCCACAGCCCGCCGATAGGCTGAAACCATCGCGGCTTCAATCGCGGAAATAATTACTTCTTTGGTAAGTTGTTTGTCTTCCAACACATCGTTGAAAGCCAGGGTAAATTCGTTCTTCGCCATGCCGGTTGCTCCGTATACTCCTTATTACAAGCAGAAAAGTGGGGGGCGCCCACTTCTCGGTGTGTTCCATCATCGGTTCGACGTGCGCCGCTATTTTAGCACGGGGCAGGAAAAGATGCAAGATATAATATCGCCATGCAACATCGCAACTTCGATAAAGCCGCCCTGCGCGGTGAACCGTCCTACGTTTGGCGGGCTGGTCAGCAGCGCCGCCTCGAAATGATTCTCAAAGCCGCAGGTCATCGTATCGAAGGGAAAATCCTGGAAAACGGCTGCGGTGTGGGCATGTATGTCGAACACCTTTCGGCTTTCGGCGGAACCGTTATCGGTCTGGAATACGACTTCGAGCGCGCCGCTGAGGCGCACGCCCGTTCGCCGCACATCCTCAACGCCGCCGGCGAATTCCTCCCGCTTCCCTCCGCGACCTTCGACTTGATCCTCAGCCACGAAGTAATCGAACACGTTCAAGACGACCGCGCCGCCGTGCGCGAGATGGTAAGGCTGCTCAAGCCAGGCGGGCGCGCCGTCATCTTTTGTCCCAACCGCGGCTATCCCTTCGAGACGCACGGCATCTACTGGAAAGGCAAATACCGCTTCGGCAACAAGCCATTCGTCAACTACCTCCCCCGCCGCCTGCGCGACAGACTCGCCCCACACGTCCGCGTTTACTCGCGGGGCGACCTGCAAAAACTGTTTGAGGGGCTGCCCGTCACATTCATCGAGCGCACCGTCATCTTCGGCGCGTACGACAACCTCATCGCCCGCTTCGGCGCACTTGGGAAACTCCTGCGCGCCATCCTGCAGTTTCTCGAAAAAACGCCTTTGAAGGTCTTCGGCTTGTCTCACTTTTGGGTTGTGGAAAAAACATAGACAGAAAATCACGAAAACAGCGCAGCCCGCGCGCTTTCTCGCAGCCGCAAATCAGCGGAGAGATTGCCGCATCTGTGTTTTTGTGAAGTATCCCTAGAGGCTCACATGCTCGATAAAAACCAGTTTGAACGCATCGCCTTTGCCATGCCCTTTCTGCAAAAAGCCGATGAAAACTTGAAGCGCGAACTCATGCGGCACGCTCAATTCGCCAGAATCCCTGCCGGTCACGATATTTTCGTGGATGGCGACCGAGTGGATGGTATTGCCCTTCTGCTTTCAGGGGTTGTCCGCGTGTACAAGATCGGCGAAACGGGACGCGAAATCACCCTCTACCGCTTCGGCTTGGGGCAAAGTTGCATCCTGAGCGCCAACGCCATCCTCAGCCAGAAATCTTTCCCTGCCATCGCCACGGTGGAGGAGGACGCCGAGGCGGTCATCATCCCCGCCGAAATCTTTCGTGAGTGGGTCAACAAATATGACCTATGGCGCGAGTTCGTCTTCGACCTGCTCTCCGACCGTCTCTCTACAGTGCTGGCAGTGGTGGACGAGGTGGTCTTCAAACGTATGGATCGCAGAGTCGCTTCGTTGTTGTTGAATCAGGCTAAGGTCCAGAACCCGATGCGCATCACCCATCAGGAGATCGCCGCCGAGTTGGGCAGTTCGCGCGAGGTCATCAGCCGCATCCTGGAGGATTTCTCCCGCGAAGGTTTGATTGAAGCGGGGCGGGGAACCATTGAGGCGCTCGACTTTGAAGGGCTGGAATCGCGTTCGGTTATGTGACTTTGTCACAGACGGAATGGGGGAAGTCTCCTACAATGTGAGCATCGTAATCAATCAAACCAGGAACCAAAGGAGATTTTCTATGAAACGCAATATGTCCAATACCGACCGCATCGTCCGTGTCATCCTCGCCGCCTTGTTCGCTTACCTGTACTTCAGCGGCGCCGTCGCCGGCGGACTCGGCATCGTCTTGCTCGTGCTGGCGGCCGTGTTCGTGCTCACGTCCATCGTGGCGTTCTGCCCGCTCTACGCGCCGTTCAAGTTCAGCACCTACAAGGGATAATTTCACCCCATGATGGAACGTCCCGAAGGCACTCTCGATCCTTCGGGACGTTTCCGCTTCTTCCGTGACCATGAACCTGACACAATTTCAACAAACCGTTTCCTCTTCCGACAAACCCCTCGTGGTGGATATATGGGCGCCGTGGTGCGCGCCCTGCCGGGTGACCAAGCCCATTCTCGAAAAACTCGCCGATGAGTACAAAGACCGGGTGACGTTTCTGCCGATCAATGCCGATGAGTCGCGCGAGGTGCTCGAAAAATTCCAAATCATCGGCATTCCCACCGTGCTGGCTCTGCAGCACGGTGAAGTGGCGGCACGTGTGACCGGCGCGCAAAACGAGGCGGGCTACCGCGCCATGTTCGAGGCGCTGGCACAGGGCAGAGAAGTCAAAGTCCCTATGTCCGCGTTCGACCGCATGGTACGGATCGGAGCCGGCGCCCTGCTTGTGATGGTCGGCATTTCCACCAGCAATTGGGTGGCGCTGGGCATCGGCGGGGTCGTCGCCTTTCTGGGCGTGTATGACCGCTGTCCCATCTGGCAAGCCCTTACCCGGCTGGTTACCTCCCGCCTGAAATCGCGCAAAGCATAACCGCATTATAAACATGCAAAACAAAACAAGGCGAGCGGATATTCTCCTCTCGCCTTGTTTTCAACAAACAGAATTAGAAACCCGTTGCAGCAAACCAGGCGCCGCCTGGGCTGGTGACAAACAGAATGGGTGCAATGCAGGGCTGAGGCAGGACAACAGTATCCTTGATGTGCGCATTCCCCTCCGAATCTGCCGGGAAGAGCCCGGTCGAAACGTTGACCGTGATGGGATTCCCATCGGCATCCTTGCTCAGGCAGCTGATAATTACCTTGAAGTTCGGCACGGTATTGATGCCCGCAAGACCGCGATCGATCACAGCCTGATCGTTGGGGTCGAACACCAAACCCTTGACTTTCACATCCACCTTGCCTTCGGGACTGACCTTGCCCTTACCAAAGGCAATCACCCATGGCAGTCCTCCGCCCGGTACGCCGCGGATGGCATTTGCCGTTCCAGTGTAGGGACGCGGCAAGCCAATCATCGAATTGAATTCCAGCAATTTCGACTCATCCGCGCTGGCTTTGGTCACACCGCCTGCCGCCCAAAACGCGCTCAGCGCCAGGACCATGACCAATGTGACAAGAAACGCCTTTTTCATAACTTTGTTCCTCCGATTGGGTTGGTTTTGGTTTACACCCTTAATACGCCGCCGCAGGCGGTTTTGGATTTATGAAATCCCCCGCCAGTGACCAAACCCTGCTTCTTCGGTAAAATGAACCTGTGACCAGCGCCGATGAAAGTGAATTGATTGCACGAGTGGTGCGCGGCGACGAACGCGCCTTCCTCGAACTCTACGACCGCCACGCCAGCCGCGTGTACGGTCTCACCCTGCGCATCCTCAATGACCCCATGCTTGCAGAAGAAGCCACCCAGGATACCTTCCTCAAACTCTGGAGCCGCGCCCGCGAATACATCACCGAACGCGGACCCTTCCTCCCCTGGCTGTTGACCATCGCCCGCCGCGTCGCCCTCGACCGCCTCCGCCTCGAATCCCGCCGCCCGATGCTGTCCAACTCAACCGACCCTGAAGACATCTGGCAAAGCATCCCCAACCTCGATACCAACACCGACGAAGCCCGCTGGCGCAGCCTGTATTTCGCCGTCCAAAACCTGCACCCCGACCAGCGCGCAGTCATCGAACTCGCCTACTATCAAGGCATGAGCCAAAGCGAAATTGCCGCAGTCCTCGGCTTGCCGCTCGGCACCGTCAAAACCCGTCTGCGCACCGCCATGCAAAACTTGCGTGAAATCTGGAACAAAACCTAAATCCAAATCTGAATCTGCTGGCGTATACCAACTTAGAGTACAAGCACATGACGCACGATGAACACACTCCCTACCGTGAAAACATTCCCGCCTATGCCATTGGCGCATTGGACGCGGACGAATCCGCCGCGCTTGAATTGCATTTAGCGAACTGCGCCTCCTGCCAGACCGAACTGGCTGAATACCGCTCCCTGAGCGCCTCCCTGCTGACGGCAGTCCCCCCAAAACAACCGCCTGCCGCGCTCCGCAAACACCTGCAAAACCGCCTGCCCACTGCACAAAAACCCAAACAACCTCGCTGGAACTTTTCTCTCACCCCCGCCCTCGGGCTGGCAGTTCTTGTCCTCTTCATTCTAAACCTCTTCTCCCTCGTCCAACTTCGACAACTGCAGGCACAACAAGCCAGCCTGCTCAGCCGCGTCGAAGATGCTCAACTTGCGCTGGCTTTCCTCTCCTCCCCCAGCGTGCAGGCGTTCTCCTTCGAGGGAGAACGGGGGACAGGCGTCCTTTTACTCGACAAAGAACGCAACCAGGCTGTGCTGATCGCCCGTGACCTCCCTCCGCTGGCAGAGAACCAAACCTACCAGATTTGGCTGATTGCGCCAGACAACGGACGGGTCAGCCTTGGCATCTTCCGCCCCGAAAGCGGACAGAACCTCACCACCCAAGCCTTGTTCCCCTCCCAGCCCTTTGCAAATTATGTCGGCATTGGCGTCACCATCGAACCCGCCGGCGGAAGCGACTACCCTACGGGGGAACGTATGTTCAAAGTGGATTTCTAAAAACCTTGTTCGCGTCTTTTGTTTTTGTATCCTTTGCCACAGACTGCCCGCAGGGTAAATTGATGGCTGAAAAGCGCTATCGCAAGAGGTCTGTTAAACGAGCGTAGAAAATGCCCTCCCCTGGCGCCTGGAATGGCGCATTGTTGCTATTTTGCAGTGGGAATTGTAAAGATAAAGACGCTGCCCAGCCCCTCTCCCTCCGATTCCGCCCACATGCGCCCGCCATTGCGAAGAATCCCCGAAGCAAAGCAGAGCGGGAGGGCAGGTGTAGCGCAAATGCGGCGGTAGAGACCGCCCACTACGCGCTTTCGTGAAGTACTGACAATGAATGGGCGCACGACCGCGCAGCGCGGCTGGGTCGCTCATCGTTCTCATGATCTGGCTGGCGTACTCCGCACAAATCATCTTCTTCGGCGCAAAGTTCGCCCTGGTCTATGGCGCTGCCATCGGCAAACCGATTCTGCCTGCTGCCAACGCCGTCACCATGAAATTTACCGCTGCCATTTACTGGAAGGATAGCGGCTCCCGAAAATCGTAAATCCCGTCCTTCACCCCCCATCGCTTCTTACAAGCCGGACATTCGAGATAAGCGGATTTATCCTTCAAGGGGGATTTTCCGCAATCGGGACATTTGAACAACTCCCGCATGGACGACTCGCGCTTCAGACTCCCCCCCGCCTGCCCCTCCAAAACAGCCTTCACAAACACCGACGGCGTCAACTGCCACCATGCCCCCGTCCACTGAAGGAGCGAATCGAGGAATACCAGAATCGCGGTGGGGACGAGGCGTTTCAAGATGCCTACTCGAAAATGTGAAAGCGTGAGCGTCCGCTCGACGGTGAATCCCAGTTCCTCCAGCCACTTGCGGACGGCTTTGGGGTGGAAATCGAAATTCAACTTCACAAACTCCACAGGCTCCTGCGTGAACGGACTCCACTTTTGCCTGCCAAGCAGGTAGCGGAAGATTGCTTTGAGATTCTGCTTGTTGGCAAATTCCAGGATAAAGGTCCCGCCGGAGGCGAGGGCGTTTCTCACCTGTGTCAGGGCGCGGGGAGCGTCAGCCATGTGATGCAGCACGCGGATCATGGTCGCCGCGTCGAAAGCGCCATCCACGAAGGGCAGGCGGTAGGCATCTGCCGCGACGTATATGTACTTGTCTGATGTGCCGAGGCGCGCTTGCGCCTGCTCCAGCTGGGTGCGGGAATAATCGAGCAGGACGATGCGGTCAAAGCCGAGGTAGCGGCGGGTGTTTCGTCCGGCGCCGGCTCCCAGTTCAAGAAGGAAGCGTCCGCCGGGGGGGAGCAGACGTTTGATGGCAATGGCTTCGGTGCGGTCTTCATATTCGCGCCCGCCCTTATCCCAAAAGGAGGTCTGGTAGTCGGAGCCTTCGTAGTTGCAAACGGGTGGTTGAGTCATATCGTCTGAAATCTGAAATCTGATGAAAAAGCCGGATAGCGGGGCAATTGTACCCGACTATCCGGCAGTCACTGCCAGTGCAGCAGGAGGTTATTTGCCGTTGAAGCCGCGTCCGATGGCGCGGTAGTTGAAGCCGAGTTCGCGCATGCGGGCGGGGTCGTAGATGTTGCGCCCGTCATAAATCACCGGGGTTCTGAGCAGTCCTTTGACTTTTTCGAGGTCGAGCTGTTTGAATTCGTTCCAGGGGGTGACGACGATGAGCGCGTCGCAGCCTTCAGCCATTTTGTACATATCGTCGAAGATTTGGACGGCAGGCATGAGCGGGGCGGCGGTTTCGCGCGCTACGGGGTCGTAGCCGCGCACCTGGGCGCCGGCAGCGATGAGGGCGTTGGCGATGTCAATGGAGGGGGCGTCGCGCATGTCGTCGGTATTTTCCTTGAACGCAAGCCCCAGCAAGCCGATCACCTTGCCCTTGAGGCTGCCGCCAAGCATGGCTTCGACGTGTTTGGAGACTTGTTTGCGGCGGTCGTAGTTGACGTTCATGACTTCGTTGAGGATGCGGGGGTTGAGTCCCTTTTCTTTTGCCATGTAGGCAAGCGCCTGCACGTCTTTGGGGAAGCATGAGCCGCCCCACCCCAAACCGGCATCGAGGAAATGCCGCCCAATGCGGGCGTCGTATCCCATGCCGGCTGCCACTTCTTTCACGTCTGCGCCAACAAGTTCGCACAGGTCGGCAAGTTCGTTGATGAAGGAGATTTTGGTAGCGAGGAAGGCGTTGCTGGCGTATTTGATCATCTCGGCAGTGCGCAGGTCGGTGATGACAATGGGAGCGCGCAGGGGCAGGTGCAGTTGGGCAACCTTGTTGGCGGCTTCCTTGTCGAGCGAGCCGATGACGTTGCGGTGCGGGTTCATGAAATCGGCAATTGCCGAGCCTTCGCGCAAAAATTCGGGGCAGGAGACCACGGCAAAATCAATCGGTTTGGGCTGGGCGCTCCGCACGATGTCTGCCACCCAGTCCCCGGTTCCGATGGGAACGGTGGATTTGTTGATGATGATGAGCGGAGCGTTCATGGCTTTGGCGATGGAGCGCGCGGCAACTTCCACGTATTGCAGGTCGGCGTTGCCATCTACGCCGGAGGGGGTGCCCACAGCGATGAAGGCGAATTCGGTGCCTTTCAATGCTTCCTCATAGGAGGTGGTGAAGGACAACCTGCCCCCTTTTACATTGCGTCGAACCAGTTCTTCGAGCCCAGGCTCGTAGATGGGCATGATGCCTTTTTTGAGATTTTCGATGCGTCTTTCGTCCACATCGAGGGCAACGACGCGATTTCCCAAATCGGCAAAGCAGGCGGCGGTAACGAGACCGACGTAGCCTACGCCGACAACACAAATTTGTTTCATAGTGACATTCCTCTTTGGTTTCTTATTGTTTGGAACAGACCACTTACGAGACGGAAAAATCCCCGATTGGCTACATCTTTCACAAGTCCTGCGCTAAATCGGTTTGCCCTTTTTTGAGCCGCGCCGCGAGCAGGGCTTGTTCCACAATTTCGAGAAGACCTTTCATGTGAATGGGCTTGGGGACGTACCCGTCGCACCCTGCCAGCAGGGCGCGTTTTCGTTCATGCGGCAGGGTGTGGGCGGTGAGAGCATAGAGGGGAATGGATTTGGTATCTTCGCTGGATTTCAAGGTCTTTGCTGCTTTCCAACCATCCATTTCGGGCAGTCCCATGTCCATCAGAATCAGGTCTGGTTTTTGGGCGCGTGCCGCATCTACACCATCGCGCCCGTTTATGGCAAGGAACACATCGTACCCGGCGCGTTCCAGTACAAGGCGCACAAGTTCATAGTTATCCATGTTATCTTCAACAATAAGAATACGTCCCTTGCTCATTGCTGCCAAATATACCGCGTCTCGCGCATCCGGGCAATAACGTATAATGGCGGTATGCGCCTTCTATTTGTTGTAGATGCCCGTTCCCCTATTGCCATGAACTGGATTCGTCATTTTATGGAATCCGGGAAGGATGAGGTGTACATTGCCTCCACGTTTCCGGTTTCGTTGGATGTCTCCCTTAAGCGGCTGGAGATCATTCCCGTTGCCTTTTCCTCAGTGAAAAAGGCAGGGCAGCGCGCGGGCGGCGCTTCACGGACCGTGACTCTGCGTACTGCCATCCGGCATTGGTTCGGTCCGCTGACGGTGTATCGTGCGGCGAAAAAACTGCGAGGGTTCATCGAGGAGGTGAAGCCGGATCTCGTCCATGCCATGCGGATTCCCTATGAGGGTATGCTCGCCGCCGATGCCTATAGCGGTGCGCCGCTGCTTGTGTCTATTTGGGGTAATGATTTCACCCTGCATGCGCCTTCCACACCGCTGATGGGTCATTACACGCGCTGGACGATGCAGGTCGCTGATGCGCTTCACACCGACTGTCACCGCGACGTGCGGCTGGCGCACGAGTGGGGCTTCGGGGCGAGGCGGCTCAGTTTGGTGGCGCCAGGCAACGGCGGAATCCGAAGCGATGTCTTTTATCCGCCGGCAGAGGCGGTGGAGGCGCCGGTCATCCTGAATCCACGCGGGGTGCGGCAGTACGTCCGCAATGATTGTTTTTTTCGGGCGATTCCGCTGGTGTTGAAGAAATATCCGAATGCGAAGTTTCTGTGCGCGGCGATGGCGGGCGATGGGCAGGTGCAGCAATGGATTCGAGAACTGAAAATCGAACATGCCGTGGAATTGCTTGCGCCCATGCCGAATATGGAGATGGCAAAGGTGTACCGCCGGGCGCAAATTCTGGTCTCGCCGAGCATCCACGATGGAACGCCAAACACTCTGCTGGAAGGTATGGCGTGCGGGTGTTTCCCCACAGCCGGCGATTTGGAGTCGCTCCGTGAGTGGATTACGCCGGGCGAAAACGGACTGCTGTTCGATGCGAATGACCCGCAATCCATTGCCGAGGCGATTCTGCATGCCATTGAAAACAAAAACCTGCGGGAGAAAGCCGCAGGCATGAATCGGGAAATGATCGCCGCAAGGGCGGAGTACAAGACGAATATGCAAAGGGCAGAGGAGTTTTATAAAGCGGTCATTGGCAAAAAGAGATGACCGCTTAACGGGCGCATTACCCTTCGCGCGGGGCGCGCATTTCGTCGAGCCGCTGGCGCAGTTCGATTTTGCGCTCGTCGGCGGCATGGCGGATTTCTTCAATGAATTTTTGCCCTCGCTCGCGGAGTTGAGCGCGCAGTTCTTCGCCCGGTTCGGGTGTGAGCAGGAGGGCAATTACTGCGCCAACCAGTCCCCCAACCAGAATGCCAATCAAAAAGCCAAATATTCTTCTCATGATGAATTCTCCTCTTTGTTGTCATTGCAGGCGGCGGGGGCAATCTTCCGTTCACAGATGAGATTGCTTCGTCGTCATTCCACTCCTCTTGCAACGACATAAATTTTTATGCAAATTATTATAGACTCCACTGCAAAAACCCTGAAGTTTCACCACGAAGACACGGAGTCACAGAGTTTCCCTTCATTACTTATGCTCGTATCTCCGTGTCTCTGTGGTTCGATTTTCACCTTTTTGCAGTAGACTCATTATAGATGAAATCCGGTTTTTGTGGAATAATCAGCCTGCCGGGTGTATCTCTTTCGGAACGCCACGGCATTATTCTCAAGGCTGTTGAAGGCGCGGCAATTCAGGGGATGACCGCAACCATATGACGGCTCCTACCACATGATTGGAGGATACCATGTCCACACCTGTTCCTGTTTCCACCCCTGCGCCTGCTGCGGCGCGAAAAAAAGTAACCACGCTTACCTTCCGCCAGAAGAAGGAACGCGGCGAGGTGATTACCATGCTCACCGCCTACGACTATCCCACCGCACTGGCGATGGATAAAGCCGGGGTCGATTCCATCCTGGTTGGCGATTCGCTGGGGATGGTTGTGCTGGGCTATGAAAATACACTCCCGGTTACCATGGAGGAGATGCTCCACCATTGCCGGGCGGTGGCGCGCGGCGCAAAGACTGCGCTTCTGGTCGGCGATATGCCGTTCATGTCATATCAGGTTTCCATCGAGCAGGCAGTACGCAACGCCGGGCGCTTCCTGCAAGAAGGCGGTATGGATGCGGTTAAACTGGAGGGCGGACACGAACGCGCAGACGCCATCCGCGCCATTACCGGCGCAGGCATCCCGGTGATGGGTCATCTTGGGCTGACGCCTCAATCCATCCATCAACTGGGCGGTTTCCGCGCACAGGGGAAAACCGCCTCCGCCGCCAAACGCCTCGTGGAAGATGCCCTGCTTCTCGAAGAAGCCGGCTGCTTCAGCATTGTGCTGGAGTCGGTGCCGGCGCGGCTGGCAGACCTCATCTCGAAGCGGCTGACCATCCCCACCATTGGTATCGGCGCGGGCAACGGCTGCGACGGGCAGGTGCTGGTTACGCACGACCTGCTCGGTCTGTTCGACCGCTTCACGCCGAAGTTCGTCAAACAATACGCTAACTTCCACGCCGAAATGCAAAAGGCGTTCGCCGATTACATCGAAGATGTGGAAACCCGCCGCTTCCCCGCCGCAGAACACACGGTGGAGATGGATGACCGTGAGTGGGAAGGTCTGTTGAAAGAATTGGGCTGACACGCCCTTCGCGGGAATCCTATGAACATTCTCATCGTTGGCAGCGGCGCGCTCGCCTGCCTGTTTGCCGCGCGGCTGGCGCAGGCAAAGTATCGGGTCACTCTGCTGGGTACATGGCGGGAAGGCATCGAAGCATTGAAGCGCGAAGGCGTGCGGCTGGTAGATGCGCAAGGCAGGCAGTCAAGTTTTCCGGTCCACGCAACGGACGATCCGCGCGAGTGCGGCAAGGTGAAATATGCCCTTGTGCTGGTCAAAGCCTGGCAAACGGAGCGCGCCGCGCGTCAATTGCGGGGCTGCCTGGCAGACGACGGACTTGCCCTCACCCTCCAAAACGGACTCGGTAACCGCGAAACGCTCATCCGTGACCTGGGGCTGGGGCGCGTTGCCCTGGGCAGTACCACCACTGGAGCCACTTTGCTGGGGCCGGGGCTGGTTAAGGCTGGGGGGGAGGGAGTCGTTTCGTTGGAACGGAATCCGGCTCTCGGTCGGTTGGAGGCGGCGTTGAGGTCGGCAGGGTTCCATGTGCAAAGGGTAGAGAATCCCGAATCGCTGATCTGGGGCAAACTGGTCATCAATGCGGCGATCAACCCGCTGACGGCGCTTTTGCGTGTGAAGAACGGCGAACTGCTGGAAAATCCGTTTGCGCGTGAGATGATGCATGCTCTGGCGCGCGAAACCGCCGAAACCGCCGGCGCGGAAAACATCCCTCTGCCGTTCGATGACCCGATTGCAAAGGTGGAGGAGGTGGCGCAGAAGACCGCCGCCAACACATCTTCCATGTTGCAGGATGTGTTGCGCGGCGCGCCGACGGAAATTGACGCCATTTGTGGCGCGGTGGCACAGGCTGCCAAAAAACACGGCATCGCCGCGCCGGTCAACTGGACGTGCTGGCGGTTGGTGAAGGCGCTCCATGCTGCGGGTAAGAAAGAGGGGGGTTTTTCCAGCCTTCAGAACACATGGTAAGATAAAGTTGCTCTGTTGCGAAGATGCCCAAAAGCATTGGACCATCGCCTTTTCCCTCACCCCTTGCCCCTCTCCCGCTGGGAGAGGGGTTGGGGTGAGGGCGAAAAAAGGGTTCCGCAACAGGTTAAACCATGTGTTTGCAACAGAGCAAGATAAAGTCCATCCTCACGGCTTGGAGGCGTTTCATGCGCAAATGGCTTATTCTTCTGGCGCTGGTTGTTCTGCTGACGCCCTCGCCCGTACAGGCGCAGGAAGGCGGGACGGTTAAACTGGATACATTGAGTGTCATGCTGTGGTCAGAGTATGACCAGCCCAGCATGCTGGTCATTTACAATTTCACGGTCACGGAGGATACGACCGTCCCCGGGACAGTGGATTTGCGTTTTCCTGCCGATGCGAACATCACGGCGGTGGCATACCAGAGCGGGGGCGAGTTGCTGCTTGCGCAGTATAAATCCCTCACTGTGGAAGATGGGAACTGGCAGGCAATTCAGATTTTCCTTACGGAGCGCACGACATACCACATTGAGTATTATCAGCCGCTCAAGCGCAGCGGGGAGAAGCGGTCATTCACGTATCAGTGGATGGGCGATTATGCGGTCAATGCGTTTGATATCGAAGTGCAGGTGCCAGCCGATAGCAAAGGCGCTAAAACCACGCCGGTCATTCCGCTGATGCAAAGTCAGACCTCCTTAAGCGGCGGCGCGAGAATGAATTCTCTGGGGCAGGGGCAAACCTACCAGCTGCAACTGGAATACTCCCGCTCCAGCGAAACCCCGCTGGCAACCCCTGCTTCTCAACAGGTTGAACCGCTCAGCCCGGTAAATGAAAACACTGACGGACGCGCAACGCTCGAAAACCTGCCTATGGTTCTCGGCGGTTTTGGCGTAGCCTTGATTATTGGCGCGCTGGTATATTTCTTTCGAGGGCAATCTGCTTCGGCGCGCGCTGCCAAACCGCGCAGACGCTCGCAAAGGCAAGAGGAGGCAAGCGCGCCGGCGTACTGTCCCGAATGCGGCACGCGCTCACAGCCGGGTGATCGTTTCTGCCGGGTTTGCGGAAGCAAGTTGCGAAGCGGCTAAACAGGACGGGGATCAGAGTACACGTAGCGTGAATTCGGGATAAGCGGGTGAACGTTACACTTGCCATCTCGCTCTGCTTCGCTTCGGGGATGCTTCGCAATAGCAGGCAAGCGCCAGGGGAGAACGTCCCCTACACCTGCGTAAATGGAGCAGGTTGATAAAAGTAACAAACTGCAAGTTGAGTAAAACTATAAAAAACGGCGGTTCGGGATACGCAAAATAAGACCGACATTTGCTCTGCAAGGCAGGCTTGAGTCAAGAAAGCCTCACCTGCGCTGCACGGAACGCAGCGCGGTGCAAGTGTCGAGACGTTCGGCGTCGAGGTGGGTTGGTAAATACAAAAGGCTGACTATGTACCCCCTCCAGCCAGATATAAGGAGGCTCAATCTCGCGCCGCCGCCAGCTGCGCCTGTGTGTATGCCAGGCGTTCGAGGGCGTAGCGCGCAATTTGACGTGTGAGGGCGTAGCCCAGGTGGTGGTCTTTTTCAATCAGGGAGCGCAGGGCATTCGCCTCAATTTTGATGGCGGTGCAGGCAGTGTCGGCGCGGACTTGTGAGATGGCTTTGTAGGGTTCGCTCAGGGCAGAAATGCCGAACGGTTCGCCAGGGCTGACTTCACCCACAAGGAATTCTTTGCGCAGGCTGGGGTTGTGTTTGTCCTGTGAGACGGCAAACAGGTCAACATGACCGCTTGTGAGGAGGTAGAGTCCATCCACTGGCGCATCGGCTTGGAGGATGTCGGCGCCGGCGTCGTAAAATTCTTCTTCGGCGATCATGGCAAGTTCGCGCAGTTGGTCCTCGTTGAGGGAGCCGAAAAAGGCGTGTTTTTTCAGGAGTTCAGGGGAAATCATGGGGTCTCCGTTTCAAGGCGGGTGGTCATTTGGGCAAGCAGTTCGATGACTTTTTTCGCCGCAGCCGGAACAGCCTCAGCGATGCAGGGGCTGAGTTCTTCCCGAAAGTCATAGACGTGCTGCGCTTCGACGGCGACGATGTGAATGTGCTCATCGGCGGGGAGAGGTTCGCCCATGCGGCGCCCCAGTTTGAGGGCGTTTTTGAGCGAAATGTCGTGAGCAGAGGCGCTGTGACCATAGGTCAGGTCATCTATGTCGGCGAGGGTGAAGTGGATGACTGCGCCCTGGGGGTGCCAGCCGGTGTTGAGCGAATCAATGAGGATTACCCGCTCGAAGCCGGTCAGGCGTTCCATGAGGCTGAGTCCTGCGAGGGAGTAGCGTTCTATCGTGACCGGGTCAGGCTTGGGCGGGGAAAGACCCGGCAGCGGCGCGTCGCCGAGGGGAATCCCGCTGAGGCGGCTGACTTCCTCCGCCACGCGCCAGCCGACTCCGTCATCTCCCAAAATTGGATTGCCCAGACCGACGATGATGATTCTCATGGTTCAGAGTTCAAGTATGTTGAAGGTCAGAGGTCGAAAGTCGGTTGAACCGACTTTCGACCTTCAACTTGTGATCTGATGGTTATCTCTTTAACACTTCCTGCACTTCGCCCGCGGCGTTGTGGATGGTGACTTCCAGCGGCATTTGGCCAGGCAGGGAGTGGGTGGCGCAGCCAAAGCATGGGTCGTAGGCACGGAACGCCATTTCGATCATGTTGAGCAATCCCTCGTTGACCTTGCCGCCTTTGATGAGGGCGCGCGCGGCTTTGTTGGTGGACATCTGGATGGGCGCGTAGTTGTTGGTGGTGCCGACGATGAGGTTGACTTTGGTCAGTAACCCCTTTTCGTCGGTCCAGTAGTGATGCGTGAGGGTGCCGCGCGGGGCTTCGACGATGCCCACGCCCTCGGTGGGGGTTTCGGTCGGTTTTTTGTGGACGTTCGGCGAGGTGATCTCCGGGTCGGTGGCGAGTTCCACCCAGTGTTCGGCGGCGTAGAGCAGTTCGATGAGGCGCGCCCAGTGGATGGCGAGGCGGTGATGGACCGGCTTGCCGCCCAGCGTGGCGTACATTTTCTCGTACTGTTCCTGCGCGCGGGGGGTTGCCATGCCGTCGGCGGCGTTGAGGCGCGAAAGCGGGGTGGCAAAATAGACGCCGCTGTCCTTGCCGTCCACGAAGCCCTTCCAGCCCACGTTTTTGAGGTAGGGGAACTTGAGATAGGTCCACGGCTCGACGTGTTCGGCAATGTGGTGCATGTAATCGCGGGGTTCGTATTTGACGAATTCCTTGCCGTCGGGGTCCACCACGCGCACTTTGCCATCGTAGAAGTTGACCTTGTTGTTCTCGTCCACCAGCCCCATGGAGTAGGTGCGGTGATAGTACACGTCGCCCAAAATCAGGTCGAGGTAGGCTTTGTTGGAGAGGACGATGTCGTTGAAGGCTTGCAGGCTGAAGAGGGCAAAGTCAATCGCCCAGCGCCCCATGGCTTCGATTTCCTTGCGTTCTTCTTCGCTGAGGATTTTGGTGACGCCGCCGGGGATGGCAGTGGCTGGATGCACTTTTCGCCCGCCGATCATTTCAACGACTTTATGCCCGTATTTGCGCATCTGGATGACCTTGCCGCCGATCTCCAGCCCGACCTTGTGGATGACCCCCAGAATGTTCCGCTCTGCCACCGGCGCATCAGGTCCGACGATGAAGTCAGGTCCGCCGAGGGCGTAGAAGTGGGTGGTGTGGTCGGTGCAGTAGAACGCCATGTAGAGCAGTTCACGCAGCAGTTTGGCGGTGCGCGGCGGGTCCACGTGATAGACGGCGTCTGCGGCTTTTGCCGCCGCCATGTGATGCGCTTCGGGGCATACGCCGCAGATGCGGTTGGTCAGCAGGGGCATTTCTTCCACCGGGCGACCGACGCAGAAGCGTTCGAAGCCGCGCAGTTCGGGAATCTGGAAATAGGAATTGGCAACGTTTCCATTCTCGTCGAGGAAGATGTCAATTTTGCCGTGCCCTTCCAGGCGGGTGATGGGGTCAATGGTGATTCGTTCCATGCCTGCCTCCTAGTGACCGTTTTTCTTGAATGCCGGCGCGCCCGCTTTGAAGAGCGAATCCGCCAGATTGAAGCGGTAGAACTGACCGGTGGGGTCGGGGATGCCGTCGAGGATGCGTTCGATTTCGTCCGGTTCGTTGGCGTTGATGACGGAGGCAAACGCCGTAATCAGCCGCGCGCCGTAGTCAATGACGCCCTCCGCGGGACCGTAACAGCCGATGCACTGCGCTCCCACGCGCGGACAGCGCGCATCACAACCGCTTCGAGTAGCGGGACCGTTGCACGGGATTCCCTGCTCGAGCAGGCACAACTCCGGGTCTGCCGGCGCTACTTCCTGAATGCGGCGGAACGCCTTGATGGTCTTCACGTTGCGCTTGCGTGGACATTCATCACAGACCGTAGAGCCGCCCGCGCCAATGACCGATCCCTTGGGCGGCAGTTGCGCTTTGCCATCCAGCACTTGAATTACCAGGTCAATGACTGCCGCGATCTGATGGCTCTCCGGGGGACAGCCGGGCATGTAGTAATCCACGTCCACCACCTGCGCCAGTGTGTAGACGCGGTCTTTCAGGGCGGGAATGGTGATTTCGCCTTCGGGGACTTTGGTGACCGGCTGAGGGGAAATTCCCTGCGGGTTGTCGGTGGAGACGGTGTGGTAGGCGGTGTCGAAGATTTCTTTCAGCGGGGCTAAATTTGCCAGTCCGGGGATGCAGCCTTCGGTGGCGCATGAACCGAACGCGACCAGCAGTTTGGATTTTCTCCGCAAAAGGTGCGCCATGTGTTCGTTTTCTTCGTTGCGGATGGAGCCGTTCCAAAGCGTGAGCAGGATGCCGCCGTCGGGAAGCGCTTCCACGTCTTTGACTTTGGCATCCACCGCTACGGGCCAAAAAGCGACCTCGAAGCGGGCGTCCACATCCAAAATTTTTTCTCCGATGTTCAGCACGGCGATCTCACATCCGCCGCACGAGCCAGACCAGTACATTGCGAATTTCGGTTTGCTCATGCTGCCACCTCCTCCAGCGCAGGTTCTTCGAGGGTATGACCGTTGCCTTTTAGTTTCTTGTGCCAGCCGAGCGGTCCGAGGGCGCGGATTTCTTCAACAAAGATGTTGATTTCGTGAGCAAGTTTCATGCCCTCGGCGGCGCTCACCCAAACGAGTTTGACTCGTTCCGGCGCGATGCCCATGCCTTTCAGCACACGGCGCAGGAGCAGGTAGCGCCGCAGGGCTTTGTAGTTTTGTTCGATGTAGTGACATTCGCCGGGGTGACAACCGGTGATCAGCACGCCGTCGGCGCCGCTTGCCAAAGCCTTCATGACGAAGGTCGGATCGAGTCGCCCGGAACACATCAGGCGGATGAGACGCACGTTGGGGGCGTATTTCATGCGGGCTGTGCCAGCCAGGTCGGCGGCGCGGTAGGAGCACCAGTTGCAGGTAAAGCCAATGATGACGGGTTCGAATGTTTCGCTCATAGTTGTCTCCTTATGCCGCCATATTGACATCCATCAGCAAGCCGTCAATCTGCGCCAGGATCTGTTCGTTGCTGAAACCGCTGCCGCTGATGGCGCCCGCCGGGCAGGCTGCCACGCAGGTGCCACATCCCTGGCAGAGCGCCGGGTTGACCTCGCTGACCATACGGTCTTCGTGGAAGAGGATGGCGTTGAAGGGGCATAGTCCGTTGCAGATGCGGCAGCCGGAGCATTGCTCCGGGTTGATGGTGGCTTTGATCGGCTCCAGCACCACTTCTTTTTGCATGATTTTGTTGAGGACGCGCGCGGCGGCGGCGGACCCCTGCGCCACAGAGGCAGGGATGTCTTTGGGACCGGTGGCGCAGCCGGCGATCATCACGCCTTCGGTCATGGTCGAGACCGGGTCGAGTTTGGGGTGTTTTTCGATGAACCAGCCATCTGCCGAACAGCCAACGCCAAAGAGGTGGCTGGTGGCTTTGGCATCGTGACGCGGTTCCATGCCAATGGAGAGGATGACCATGTCCACAGGGATGCGGCGCTGTTTGCCCGCCAGGGTGTCTTCCACCTGGATGATGAGTTTGCCCTCCTCGCGCTCATTGCGGGCGGCGTTGGTCACCTGCGCAACCTTGCCGCGCACGAACAGCGTCCCCTCCTCCAGCACGCGCTGATAGAACTCGTCGTAGGCTTTCATGGGGGTGCGCATGTCAATGTAAAACTCGTACACGGTTGCGCCGGTGCGCTCCCTGACCAGATGGGCAAATTTGAGGCTCTGCATACAGCAGATGCTGGAACAGTAGTTGTTGTAGTTCTTGTCGCGCGAGCCGACGCAGTGGATGATGCCGACCGTCTTGGGCTGGGTTTTGCCGTCGCGCAGCACGATGTTGCCGCCGGTGGGTCCCGCCGCATTGCTCATACGCTCGAACTCGATGCTGGTGAAGACATTTGCCAGCCGCCCGTAGCCGTAGTTGCTGACGCGGCGCGCGTCGAACAGGTCGTAGCCAGTGGCAAGGATGATGTTACCCACCGGCAAGGTGACGTACTCTTCCTTCTGGGTAAAGTCAATGGCGTTGGTCGGGCAGAATTTTTCGCAGGCTTTGCAGGTGCCTTTCTGGAAGTAGGTGCAGTTGGGCGCATCAATGACCGGGTATTTCGGCACGGCTTGCGCAAAGGGCGTATACACCACCTTGCGGTAGCCCAGCCCCGCTTCGTACACGTCATCCACCACTTTCTTGGGGCATTTTTCGACGCAGATGCCGCAGCCCGTGCACAGGTCAGTGTTGACATAGCGCGGCTTCTTCTTGACCGTCACCGTGAAGTTGCCCACATAACCGGAGACGTGGGTCACTTCGCTCCACGTCAGCAGTTCGATGTTCGGGTGATTGCCTGCCTCGAACATGCGCGGGGTGAGGATGCACGCGGCACAATCCAGCGTGGGGAAGGTCTTGTCGAACTGTGCCATGTGACCGCCGATGGACGGTTCGCGCTCGACCAGATAGACCTTGAACCCGGCGTTGGCAATCTCGAGCGCCGCCTGGATGCCGGCAATGCCGCCGCCTACCACAAGCGTATCGGGGTGAATCGGCACGCGGATCTCTTCCAGCGGTTCGTTCTTTATGACCCTTTCGACTGCTCCAGCCACCACAGCCTTTGCCTTTTCTGTGGCAACCGCTTTGTCGGTGTGCACCCACGAGACCTGCTCGCGGATGGACGCCAGTTCGGTCAGGTAGGGGTTCAGCCCGGCGCGTTTGCTTGCACCGCGGAAGGTCATTTCATGCAGGTGCGGAGAACACGCCGCCACTACCACACGTTCCAAGCCCAGTTCCTTGATGTCCTTTTCGATCAGTTCCTGACCGAGGCTGGAACACATGAACTTGTAGTCGCGCGCAATGACCACCCCCTCCGCGCCGAGGGTCTTCTCTGCCCACTCGCGCACCTGTTCCACGTCAACAGTATGGGAGATGTTTGTGCCGCAATGGCAAACATACACCCCCACTTTGGGTTTGTTGCTCTTGGATTCGGCGCTCATTGTTCTGCCTCCTCAGCCTTGCGCGGCTTGCCCTTGACGTTCTTCAACAGGCGCGGGGGCATGGGCAAGCCTTCTTCCTTCTTGCGGCGCGGCGCAGTTTCTTCTACAGGCTCGGGAATTTCCACCCCAATGCGCGCCAGCGCCGCCCTGGTGCTGGTGATTTCGGTGCCAAACCCCAATTTTTCGGGCGGAAACCCCAGCGCCAGACCGATGAGTTGCGTAAAGAACACAATCGGCATGTGATAGTTCGTGCCGAAGTGGCGATTGGTCTCTGACTGATAAGCATCAATGTTCATCTGGCACATCGGGCAGACGGTCACCATGATGTCGGCTTTGTATTTTTCAGCAGAAGAGATGAGGCGGCGGATCAGTTCGTAGGCGGTCTCCGGCCCGATCTGGGTCATGTGACCGCCGCAGCAGGCGGTGGCACGCGGAAAGTCAATCACTTCCGCGCCGATGGCTTTGAGCACTTCCACCAGTTCGATGGGGTGTTCAGGGTCAGACCAGCGGTGGTAATAGTCGGGGCGCGGGACCATGCAGCCGAGGTAGGGGGCGACGCGCAGTCCTTTGAGCGGTTTGATCACCTTTGCTTTGAGCGTTTCCAGCCCAATGTCGTTGATGATGACATCCAGAATATGGCGGATGTCGAGTGAGCCGGGGACATAGTGCAAACCGCCCGCTTCCAGCGCCTGATTGACCTTTTCGCCCAGCGCCGGGCGCTCCGCCATGTAGTAGTCGGCTTTGGCAAGGTTGAGGTAACAGGCGGAACAGGGCGCCACAACGGTTTTGGTGCCGTTTTTCATTTTCGCCGCGAGCGCCAGGTTGCGGGCAATCAGGGAATAGGCGGGGATGAGGTTGATACCCACGTATTCGGTGGCGCCGCAGCAGTTCCAGTCTTCGATTTCCTTCAAGTTGATGCCAAGCGGCTCAGCAATCTCCAGGAGGGAGTCGTAATAGGCTTTGGCGCTGCTTTCCATGGAACAACCGGGGTAGAAGAGATAGTCGCTCATGAGGTCAGCTCCAGTTCCTTGGCTTTATCCAAAATCGCCTTGAGTTGCGGCATGTCTTTGATCTTTTTGGGCGTGATGCTCATACGCCCTTTGGCAAGCATGCCCAGCCCCATGGTGCTCATGCTCACCAGGCGCAGCGGAGCATGTTTGAGATAGTGCCGTGTCGCCAGCCCAAATTCAAAACTGCGCCCGTATTTCTCCACCATGTCTACAAAGGTTTCGGAGAACTCCGGCGCAGTGGCATCGCGATATTTCCTTTCGCGGATTGCCATAGACTTGAGCGTGTACATGACATCGGTGATGTGCACGTTTTGCGGACAGCGCACCACGCAGTGATAGCACGAGACGCAAATCCACGGTGTGTTGCTCTGCAAGACCGCTTCACGCATCCCTGCCCGCAGCATGGCGAACAACATACGCGGCGTGTGATCCATTTCTTCGGCTGGCGGGCATGACCCGCCGCATGAACCGCACTGGATGCACATCTCCAGATGCGAAACTCCCGCGGTCTTCATGCTGACCTCTTCCAACAGGGAAAGGTCCTCTTCCTGTATCAAGGCGGTTCTGAAGGGTTGGGTGTCTGTTTGGGGCATTAAGCACCTCCATGTTTCGCAATTCGATCTGTCATTGGCTTCAATATGACAGATTGCCCTTAATTGACAATTGACACGATAACATGCCCCCTTGTTCATTTTTTCTGTTTTCTATTTGAATACTAGTGACAAATGTCACAATGTAAAGGAGACAATCGTCGGCGGTGGAAAGGGTGTGGGAGGGAGAAGCAGGTTCGAGGTCCACAAACAATCTCAATCGGTCGCCCTGAGCGAGGTTGATCTTGCAAAACTTCTAATTTGTTTTCACCATACTTTGCCGCCCAGCCCGACAAGGTCGCGATCGTGACATGCTCAGTTTGGGATACCTCCGTATAGGTTCGTCCACAATCCAATTCTAACAAGGCAAGCGCTCGATAGTCAGTAGATCACGAAAACCTCGCGTAGTGTGCGCTCTCCCCTGGCGTCGCCCGCCAGGGCAGGTGTAGCGCAAAACTGGCGTTAGACGCCTTCGGCAGCGCCAATTACGCGCTTTCGTGAAGTACTGATAATCAGCGTCTTGATACGCAAATCATCGAGAGGCGTTTGATAACTGTAATAACGGGAATTCAGGCAGATATTCCCAAATACGGTCCAAAACGCGCCGATATTTGGGCTGACTTTCTTAAAACCGACCTTTGTCCGGCGTGACCGTAGGAAATCAACCGCTGCGCGTCCTTCCTCGCCTAAGCCTGCCGCTGCGTTATAAAGCTTTTCTACCCAGACGGCGTGCTCCATCATGACCTTCCATAGAGAAAAACAGAGCAACCTGCGCTCATCTTAACGGCTCAATCCTGTAAACGCCTCCCTCTGCGCTCTCGTACACAACCTTCACTTTCACTATTGTCCGCAATTCCTCTACAGAATAGACATGGGTATATTCATTCGGCTCAATCCAGACAACATAAGATTCCTTTCCCGCCTCGAACAGCGACGGCAGGTACACCTCCAGCGGAATGACCGCCTCCCCCGCGTTGGGATGGTCGGTCCGCCGCGGAGAGGACAGCGCCACATGCCAGGTATGGACAGCCAGCCCGGCAGGATAATTGCTGAACACCAGATACTCCCCCGCCGGCTTGTGTGCCAGCCAATACGCAATCACATCATTGTTATACCATTCTCGCGAAGTGTAGCCACCGCCATTCTCATGCTGAACGTGCATTACCGTCACCGACCGCATCACCGACAGACCCAGAACAACCAAAAGCGGAAGGAACACGACGGCATACATCAGCACCGGCGGCGGTTTAACGCGGGGGAATTCCGAAAACAGGATCCTTTCCATAGCAGACAACACCAGCGCCACCAGTGGAATGAAGACCGGCGACGCAAAGCGGCTATCGAGCGTATTGAACGATGTCAAACTGGCGATCACAAGCAACAAGACGGTATAAACACCCCCAAACAGGAACAACGGTACCTCTACCGAATCGTTCGCCTCACGATTTCTGCCGCAGCGCCAAACAACCGCGCCGCAGGCAACGACACCCGCCCACAGCCCCCACATTCCAACCTGCGTACGGAAAGGGTGGTCATACAATTCCGCATCAGGGACGAACCACGACAGAATCGAAAAGGTAAACCAGTGGAAATTCTCGAACAAATTCGAAGGGTCATTGCGGACGACTGCCTCGACAGGCAGGCTCAACACCCACCCCCCCACCGGAAGGAAGGACAAGCCAAGCAAGGCTGTCCGTTGCAGCCTGACAACAAGGGTTGCGCGCGAATACCGCAACACAACCCACGCGGCAGTGAGGAGCAGCGTCACCCCAATATAGCGCTGAAGCATGGCAAGCGCGCTGACGATGGTCATCCAGCCAAGGATTGACAGGCGGTTTTCGGTCATGTAGGCGTCGCACAGGTACACCATGCTCAAAGTCAGGGCGATAAACAGGTAATCCGAACCGACCGCCTGGAACAGCATGGTCAAGCCGACGCCGGTCAGGGCGAGGGCATTGCCAAGGAAAGCCAGGGCAAGCGTCCGCGGGAAGAGACGCGTGAACAGCCAGGCTGTCAGGGCGGCGATCCAGACGAAAGTCAGAAGTTGAAGCGCAAGAGCGGCATCGAGCGGATTCATCCCGCCAATCCGCTGAAAAAGAGAGAGGAGCGCCGGGTACAGCGGAGGCCACAGTACATATCGCTGTCCGAGGAAGGAAATCAACCCATCGCCGCGCGTCAGGCTCAGACTGGTGAACAGGTATTCGATTGAGTCGCGCGAGGTCCCCAGCCCAAACGTGGAGACACTCCACCACAAAGCGATCCCCCACACAAGGTTGACGCCAAACAGGGCAAGAAATCTCAAACGGTGAATGGGAGTCGTCACAATGGCAGAATTATAAATTAACGTCAGGCTCCGCCGGGAGAAATTGCTAACTGTTGATTGCCCACATTTTTTGCGCAACATCATCTGGCAGATCGCCCAGTCCGCTTTAGCGGGGTTGGTGTGTATAGCGCGGGGGTTTATCCCCACGCGGGGATAAGGCGGGAATCAGGCTCAATGGACAGGATGTGTTTTCAGCGTCAGTGTTCCGCGCCGGCATACGAACCTGAACCAAGCAGTTTTGGCTGCAGCCCTGCGGTAGGAGAGGTGGGCAATCGCCGGCTTGTTAATCCGCAATAGGCGGCTTTGCAGGAATAGCCGGATGTTTTAATCCCCGGCAAGGTGATTAGCGCAATAAGTTTGCTTTCGATTTTGAATTGTCAGTAGATCACGAAAACCTCGCGTAGTGTGCGCTCTCCCCTGGCGCCGCCCGCCAGTGTGAAGCATCCCCGAAGCGAAGCGGAGCGGGAGGGCAGGTGTAGAGCAAAACTGGCGTTAGACGCCTTCGGCAGCGCCAATTACTCGCTTTCGTGAAGTACTGATTGTTGTAAATGCAGAGAGTTGATAGAAGATGAGAGGAGCTTCGGTTAAAATACCCCCGGAGATAAAATGAGAAAAATTGCCATTCTTGGAATCGGACAAACAAAAATTGACGAGCATTGGGAACTTTCGCTGCGCGAGATTGGGGGCAACGCAGCCTTTGCCGCCATGCAAGACGCCGGCATGGAGAGGGTGGATGCGCTTTTTGTCGGTAATATGCTTTCGCCGATGGTCAACGGTCAGAATCAACTCGGGACCTTCTTTTCGGATTGGGTTGGGCTGTGGGGACAGGAAGCCGTGAAGGTGGAAGCGGCTTGCGCTTCGGGAGCGGCGGCGTTTCGTTCCGCGCTGATGGCTGTTGCCGCCGGCGACATTGAATCGGCGCTGGTGGTGGGAGTGGAAAAGATGACCGACAAGCCCGGACGTGAGATTACTTCTGCTCTTGCCACCGCCGCAGATGCAGATTACGAAGTGGAACAGGGTGTTTCTTTCGTTGGGCTGAATGCGCTCATCATGCGGCGGTACATGCACGAATTCGGCTGGAAACATGCCGATTTTGCGCCGTTTTCGATCAACGCGCATGAGAATGCCCTGCATAATCCATTTGCCCGCCTGCACGAGCGGGTCACGGTGGAGAAATTCGAAAAGTCGAGCATGGTTGCCACGCCGATTAACCTGCTGGATGCGTCGCCCATCGGCGATGGGGCGGCGGCGGCGGTCATTGTGCCGGCGGAGCGGGTAGTTTCGGTGCAGGGAAAGCCCAGGGTGGTGGTAGCAGGTTCGGCGTCTGCAACCGATACGATTGCCGTTCATTCAAGGAAAGATCCATTGTTCCTTTCTGCGGCATATCAGTCAGCCAAACAGGCTTACGGGATGGCGGGCATCACACAGGATGAAATTGACGTGTTCGAACTGCACGATGCGTTTTCGATCATGGCGGCGCTTTCGCTGGAGGCGTGCGGATTTGCGGAACGGGGTCAGGGGGTGAGGCTCGGCTTGGAGGGCGAAATCAGCCCAAAGGGCAGGGTGCCCGTCTGCACGCGAGGCGGTTTGAAAGCGCGTGGGCACCCGGTGGGCGCCACAGGGATGTATCAAATCGTGGAGGTTGTTCAGCAGTTGCGCGGAGAGTGCGGGGAAACACAGGTAGATGGCGCGAGGATTGGCATGGCGCAAAACATCGGCGGCTCTGGCGCAACGATTATCACGCACATTCTGAAAGCAGAGTAAAATGTCTTTGCAAGAGGTTTGGAACGGCTGAGCTTATCAGCCGTCGCTGCGAATTCGATGCTCTTCTCCCGGCAGGGCTGGGATAGAGCGGAAAGGAGTGTTCGCCATGGCAGACAAGCGTAAAAAGGCTCGCCGTGAATTTGCTTACTACATGCAAGTAAAGGATGAAGCCACCAAACAGATTATCGGTTATCTCGCGGATATTAGCACGGGCGGCTTCAAGTTGGATTGTCCGAAGCAAATTCCACCAGGGCAGGATTTTCGCATGCAGATTGATTTGACGGCAGATGTGGCAGATAAGACATCAATGGTCTTCGTTGCCCGCAGCAAGTGGTGTCGCCCTGATCATATTGACCCGACTTCTTTCAACGTGGGCTTCGAAATCATCAACATGGCGCCCAGCGATATGATGATTTTCCAGCGTATTTTCGAGAAGTACGGTAGAGAACAGGCGTCCCAAAAAAGCAGCAGCGATTATTTGTGGAAGTGAGAGCAACATGCACAGGCAACGGGCGGAAAACCGCCCGTTTTTTTGTCGGTGTGAACGGACGGGCTTTGTTGTAAAATTGGTGGAATGAAATACAAAACATTACGCTCCATTGTCCGATTTGTAATGAAATTGATTGCGCGCATTGAGGTGCGCGGCTTGGAACACCTGCCACAGGGAAATGCCATCATCGCGGCAAATCACCTGGGCAGGCTGGATACGGCAGTGTTGATGGCAGTGATCGACCGGGAAGACATCATCATGCCCATCGCCGAGAAGTATAAGAACCATCCGATTTTTGGCGCGCTTGGTCGCGCCGCCAACGTGATCTGGCTTAACCGCTTCGAGGCAGATTACTCCGCTTTGCGCCAGATTTTGGAGAGAATGGAACGGGGCGGTTTGCTTGTCATCGCGCCGGAAGGTACCAGGTCCAAGACTGAAGCGCTGCAGGAAGGGAAGATGGGCGTCGCGTTTCTGGCGGCAAAGAGCGGATACCCGGTCATTCCTGTGGCAGTCACTGGCACAGAAGACCGCCTGATTGTTCAGAATTTGAAGCGGCTGCGCCGTTCAAAAATCACTGCCACTGCCGGAGAACCGTTTTACATCGAAATCCCCAAAGGCAAGGGACGCGAGGAGGCAATGCGCAAAGCGACCGATGAAATCATGTGCCGCATTGGCGCCATGCTCCCCGAAAAATATCGCGGTGTGTATGCAGACCATCCACGTTTGAAGGAACTGTTGAAAGGATGAAGTATTTTCTCCGCTGGCTGATTCGGGCATTATTCAACCTGATCGCTCGTGTAGAAGTGACAGGCTATGAGCACTTACCCAAAGAAGGGAGTTTTGTGATTGCCACGAATCACCTTGGGATTGTGGATGCGCCGATGGCGTTCTATGCGCTCGACAATTGGGATATGGTTGTGCTGGTGGCAGAAAAATGGGAGAAGGTGGCGTTGTTCCGCTGGCTGAGCAAATACTTCAACCTGATTTTCATTGACCGCTTCAATCCTGATGTCAAAACATTGCGCAAGGTCATCAAGTTGATGGAGGCGAACAATATCCTGGTCATCGCCCCGGAGGGGACGCGCAGCCGTGTCGGTTCGTTGATTGAAGCGAAGCCCGGAGTCAGTTATCTGGCGACAAAATTGAACCGCCCGATTGTCCCCGTTGCTTTGACCGGCACGGAGGACAAGGTGCTGCTCAACAACCTCAAGCGCTTCAAACGGACCCGTATGACGGTCACTGCAGGACCAGCCTTTACCCTCCCTCCACTTCCCAAAGAGAACCGCGATGAAGCCCTGAAGCGATACACCGACGAGATTATGTGTCGCATCGCGGCGCTGCTGCCTGAAAAGTATCGCGGCGTGTACGCGGATCATCCGCGTTTGCAGAAATTACTCGAACAAGAAAAGAGGCTTCCAAATGTCAAAGATTACCCCTCCAACGCTCGATGAATGGAAAAGGCTGTATGACCTGATGGCGCAGGTCAAGGAACTGGCTCCCTGGGAATGGATGGAGGAGGCAGATATTTTCGGTGTCCAACCACCCGGCGCTAAAGAACCGGGATTTGTCAGTGTGATGGGCATGCTGGGGGAACATTTCGCCGTTGCTGTCTACCGGGGTGCAAAGGGACTGGGCGGTTTTTGGAATATGGAATCGCAGGGTTCACGCCTTACGCCCGAATTTGTCCTGCAAATCCCGCAAATCCAGGCGTCCTTCGAAGACCGCGAGATGCTCACCAAGCAAGACCGCGAGGTGATGAAAAAATTAGGGCTTAAGTTTCGCGGCGCAAACGCCTGGCCCCAATTCCGCAGTTACCGCCCCGGATGTTTTCCCTGGTATATCGAGAAAGAGGAAGCCGAAATACTCATCTGCGCACTGGAGCAGCTGCTGGATGTCGCCCCGCGCTTTCGGGAAGACCCGTCCATTCTCACGCCGACCGATAACGAGCATGAGTACCTTGTGCGCGTGAATCGAAATGGCAGGTGGATAGACAGCCTCCAGCAAGTTACCTTCCGCGAGGAAAAGACGCTCGATCTGCTCATGGATGAAGAGGCGCTGGAACATGTGCGCAGGATGATGCCAGGCAGCCTGACGCTCGAAATTGATCTGTCCATGATGAGCGAGCCAGTACAGGATAAGGCTTACGAAAGACCGTTCTTTCCGTTCATGCTCATGCTGGCGGATCACGAAAGCGGCATGATCCTGGGCGCCGACCTGCTCACGCCCTTGCCCTCCATGGAATCCATGTGGTCAGAAGTCCCCGCTGCCGTCGTGGAGAGACTGGCGGAGGGGTTCCCTCCCAAAGAAATCCACGTCAAAGATGACATGCTCTATCTCCTCCTTCAGCCGGTTGCAGAGGAATTGGGATGCGCCATCAAAAAACAATCCCGCCTGAAGGTAATTGATCATGCCAAACGGGAACTGCAGAATTTTATGGGAGGAAGAGGATTTTGAGGGCGCGCCGTCTCCCGCTTTGACCGTCACTCGCCTGCGAACCCTGCTCAAGGGGGACGAGGCGGCTTCCAGCCGCCTTTGTAACCCTAGCCCGACGGTTTATCGTCGGGCGGGCGTGTAACGTAACCCACACGGCGGTCAACCACCATGCTATGCCTGCGAACCCCAAACGGGACGAGGCGGCTTCCAGCCGCCTTTGTAACCCTAGCCCGACGGTTTATCGTCGGGCGGGCTTACAACACCTCCCCCTCGCCGCGCTTCAAAAACTGACCACCTCCCGCTTTGCCCAGCCACTTCTCTCCGTCCACAATCAACGTACCGCGCAGAAAGACCTTTTCGGGCATGCCCGTCAACTGCCAGCCTTCGTACAGGTTATAGTCCGTTCGGTGATGGCTGTGTGCCACGCCGTACTGCACGCGCTTTTCGGGGTCCCAAATCACCAGGTCGGCATCGGAGCCGGGCAGCAGCGCGCCCTTGCGCGGGTAAAGCCCGAAAATTTTGGCAGGGTTGGTCGCAGTCAACGCCACGAACTGATTGGCGCTGATTCGCCCCGCGCGCACGCCGTACGTCCACAGCACGGGCAGACGGTCACCCACGCCGGGCAGACCGTTGGGGATTTTGGTGAAATCGTCCGCGCCCAGTTCCTTGCCGGAGATGGCAATCTCGCGTCCTTCATAGACGATGGACCTGGTCCCGTCAAAGAAGAACGGGCAGTGGTCAGTGCCGACGGTCTGAATGGTGCCGTCTGCCAGTCCCTGCCAGAGGCGGGCGTTATCGGCTTCGGTGCGCATGGGCGGCGAGCAAATCCACTTGGCGCCATCGGGCCGGCGCAGGTGGTCAATCGTGAAAAAGAGATATTGCGGACAGGTCTCGCCCATGACTTTGACCCCGCGCTCGCGGGCATAGTGAAGCATGTCCGCTTCGCCCCCCGCGTTCATGTGGACGATGTAGGCAGACGCATCTGCACTGGACGCCATAGCGGCTACCCGTAAAGTGGCTTCCACCGCCCCCCAGGCTGGACGCGTGTGCGCATGCCATTCGGGAGCGGTATGTCCGGCGGCTAACGCCTGTCGCGTCAGTGTTTCGATGACATCGCCGTTTTCACAGTGAGCCATGACCAGCATGCCATTGTCGCGGGCGATTTGCATGGCTTTGAAGATACTGCCGTCGTCAATGCGCAGGCGTCCGTTGTAGGCGGTGAAGACCTTGAGGGTGGTGATGCCCATCTCGCGCAGAGACGGAATCTCCTTCGCAATCTTCTCGTTGAACTGGGTCAAATTCATGTGGAAGGAATAGTCAATTGCGGCTTTCTCGGCTTTTTCGAGCCAGAGATCAACGGAGTACTTAAAATCGCCCTCACCCCAACCCCTCTCCCGCTGGGAGAGGGGCGAAGGGGTGAGGGGAACGAAATCCATCACTGTCGTCGTCCCGCCGAAGGCTGCGGCTTTGTGACCGGTGTAATGGTCGTCGGAGGAGACGGTGCCGAACATGGGCAAATCGAAATGCGTATGCGGGTCAATGCCGCCGGGGGTGATGAACTTGCCCGAAGCGTCAATGATTTCTGCGCCGGGGCGCTGCAAATTTTTACCGATGAGGGAAATCGTCTCGCCTTCGATGAGGAGGTCGGCTTCAAAGGTTTCGGAGGCGGTGATGAGGGTGGCGTTTTTAATTAGAGTAGCCATAATTGAAGTTCCTGAGGTATATGATGGGACTAAGGTATATGATGGAACTGAGATATCAAGGTTTCTTGTGGGTGTTGTTTTCAATCGATGTTTTCAAACGGGAAAGAAGATAACCAACTTCGCGCGCTTTGTCAGTCAGGTTTTCATAAGTCGTATCAGACACATATCCCAAATCATGAGCGATTTCAATATGGCTCTCTGTTTCGGCAAGCGACCCAACAGAAATATTCAAATGGCGCAAGTAGTTTGGACCTGTACCCAATGCATACCCTTCAGCAATATTTGCCTCCACTGACACAGCAGAACGGCGCATCTGGCTCGTGAGACCGAACATTTCATGTTGGGGGAATTTCTCACTGGTTTTGTAAATCATCAACGTCAATTCATGGGCTCTCTGCCAGACAATCAACTTGCGAAATGCCTTCAATTCCTTTTTCATCAATATCCATCCTCTACATCATACACTTCAGAGCCATCAGAAACTTCACGCCCTTTGATCCCCAACAGCGCCATCACCACCTCCGGCGGAAGTTCGGCTTCGGGCAGGTTTACCTTGTAGAGTTGACTGTTCTCCGCCCGTTCGCGCAGGGAGCGCCAGAGCAGTTGACGTTCGTCGCCATCCACGACCAGGTCGTTCAGCGTTTTGGCTTTGAGCAGGTATTCGCCGGTCGTGTACAGGAAGGTCAGCCGCTTCCACTTGTCGGACTTGATGGGCTGCGGCAGTTTTTCCAGCCCGCCGATTTGGATTTTGTAATACTCCTCGCGGGCGCGCGGGTGATTGGCTTCGTCTTTGAGCAGTTCGGCGCGGGTGGTCAGTTCGTGTCCGCGCACTTCGGCAACGTATTCGATTTGTCCGCCGCGCTCGCCAAAGGCTGAGGGCTGGTAGAAAGCCAGATAGTCCACAGCGACAACTTTCGGGGCGGTGCGAAGCGGGATGCGGTACCAGCCGAGGAGGCGGGCGATTTCCAAATCCCGCGGGACGGGAAGCAGGCAGACGAGGATGAGAGAGGCGGGAGAAACGGTCATGTTTGGGAAATGAAAAGTGGAAAGCAACGATTGGATTTTACTCGCCGCTTTCCACTTTCTACAAGAAATTAACGGTCATTTTTCAGGAACGGGTTCGAAGGGGCTGATGCGGTGAATTTTTGCAATCAGTTTTTCCCGTTCGGGTTTTGCCGCCGCAGCCAGTTTCTTCTTGAGTTTCTCGATCTTTGTGCGGCGGTGTCGCCTTCGCAGAAGTTCATGTCTGCGTCGGACCTGGTATCCCATACGGCACCTCCAACTCATGGTGTTGGAGAAAATTTTAAAAATTTTGCAGACGAGTTGTCAAGGGCGTTAGAGAGTATTTTTAACTCACCTTACGCAAAACGTCCCGAAGGTTCACGTAAATCAGGCTTGGATTTTGCCCAAACCTTCGGGACGGTGCGTAACATCAATTTTTAAGTCGAAATTCACCACCGATAAACACGGATGAACGCTGATTTTGATGGAATCACCTGTAAATCCAATTCATCTGCGTTCATCTGTGGTTATAAAGAGAATTTCAAAACGCTCTCTTAGAATAAACCAACTTCCTTGTTGAACTCGACGATCAACTCGTCAATTTCATCTGCCTGCTTCTGTACGTCGGTCCAGTAGTTCGGTTCGTACCATTGCGCCTGAATCTCTTCGTAGGTTTTGCCCTGCTGTTCGACCCAGGTGTAGTATTTCAGGTTGTGGACGCGGCGGCGGTCTGTGTAGCGCAGTTCGAGCAGGTTGTCGGTAGATTGGCCGTGCAGGTAGCGGGCGAAGTCGGCGGCGGCATCGCGCTCGGTGTATTGACCGTATTCCTGATGCATCTCGTGCAGGCGCGAGCGGTAGAGGTCCATCGAGTCGGTCAGGACGGTGAGCATGATGTCGTTTTCGCCCATTTCGTAATATTTGGCGGCTTTGATACACGACAAGACATTCGAAATGCCGGAAAAGCCGAGAAGATCGAGATTCGAGATTAGAGATTCAGGGACGCCTTTTTGCGAAAGATACTCACGGCCGGCTTCTTCGTTGAAGAGACGGGCGATGTTAACCACAGCGTTATCGTCAATTGCCACGACGACGTCGGTGTTCTTGACGTTGTGAATCCACGGCACGTGTTTGTCGCCGATGCCTTCGATGCGATGCGCGCCGAATCCGTTCTCGAGCAGGGTGGGACATTGCAGCGCCTCGCTTGCTACGATTTTGCTCTCGGGGAACAATTGCTTCATGTAGTCGCCGCTGGCAATCGTCCCTGCCGAGCCGGTGGCAGACGCCATGCCGCGATAGCGGTCGTTCGGACCCATGACCTGCTTCAGGACTTCCTCCATTGCGTGCCCGGTCACTTCGTAGTGCCAGAGGTAGTTGCCGAACTCGTCGAACTGGTTGAAGATCATCAGGTCTTGCCCCGATTTTCTCAACTCCCAGCACTTATCGAATATCTCTTTGACATTCGATTCGGAACCGGGGGTTTTAATGACCTCTCCCGCCACACTGGCAAGCCAGTCAAACCGTTCTTTGGACATGCCTTCGGGCAGGATGGCGATGGACTCGCACGCCAGCAGGGCGGAGTCGTATGCGCCGCCGCGACAGTAGTTGCCGGTGGAGGGCCAGACTGCTTTCTGTGTCGTCGGGTCAAACTGACCTGTGACCAGACGCGGCACGAGACAACTGAACGCCGCTCCGACTTTGTGCGCCCCTGTGGGAAACCACTTGCCCACCAGCGCGATGATGCGGGCCGGGACGCCCGTCAGCGAGGAGGGAAGTTCGAGGTAGTTGACTCCGCCAAAGGTCCCGCCAGAAGCGGTGGGCTGATTGTGCCAGTTGATGCGGAAGAGGTTGCGGGGGTGAATGTCCCAGAGTCCGATGCCCTTCAATTCTTCTTTAATTTTTGCGGGGATTTTCGAGGGGTCTTTCATCTGAGCGTAGGTGGGGATGATGATGTTGCGTTCGCGTGCGCGCTGGATGGCACGGGCGCGGCGGTCTGGCTGAACGGTCAAGTCAATGATGGTCATGGTTCCTCCTGAATTTGTCTAACAAATCGGATTATACTCCCGCCAAGAGGGGCAATCTTCATCTTGTTGTCGGAAAATTGTTACAAAAAGGAGAAAGGCAGAAAACATCGAACCGAGATGAAATTGAGCCAGGCAAACGCTGAGGAGATTGTGTTACACGCAACGCTGAAATTTGTGACAAGTATTGCAAGGTTGTAAGTTTATTTTAATGCAACGGATTTCAGTTCGTTGTATGATGGTGGCAACAGAAAGGAGGTACCCATAGAGACTCCACCTGAAATCTTTGCCCACGGAAGGACCGGGAAGCCTTAACCTGGTCAAAAGCAAGTGTACGGCTTTAGAACCAGACGTTCCCCCAACGAAAAGAAGGCACGCAAATCCCCCGCTCCTTTCCGCCATCTTAATAGTACGATCCATTTGACGGATGGGTTTTCCCGCAACGGGTTTCCCATCCGTCTTTTTTTATTTGATTGAATGAAGCGCACGGCGCATGCGGTCGAGACCTTGCTGGAGGATTTTGCGCGAGGTGCCGAAATTGATCCGCACATGACCTTTTCCCTCCTTGCCAAAGATTTTGCCATCGCTGAGGGCAACTTTGGCTTCGTTCAAAAAGAAATCATAAGGCGAATCCTTGATGGACGTCTGGGTAAAATCGAGCCAGCCCAGATAAGTTGCCTGGGGAATGGTGGTTCGGACTTGCGGCATGTGCGTGGTGACATAGTCCACGAGGAAGTCGCGGTTCGAGGTCAGGTAAGAGCGCAGTTCCGCCAGCCAATCATCGCATTGTCCCGAAAATGCCACGTGTGCGGCGTGCAGTCCCATACTGTTCACATACAGGCGCAGATGTTCCACCTCGCGATTGTAGCGCTCGCGCAATTCTTTGTTCGGGATGATGGCAAATCCGCAGAACAACCCCGGCACATTAAATGTCTTGGAAGGAGCAATCAGGGTAATGGTGTGACTGGCAATTTCAGACGACAATTTTGCCATTGGGGTGAACGAATTTCCATCCAGCAATAATTCCGAATGAATCTCGTCGGAGACGATCAGCACATCGTTTTCGATACAAATCTCCGCCATGCGGCGCAGGTCTTTGCGTGAAAAAACGATGCCCAGCGGGTTGTGCGGATTGCACAACAGAAACATGCCCGCCTTCTTTGCCTGCCGCTTGAAAACGTCCCAGTCTATTTCGTAGGTCAGGAGGTTGCCCTTCACGTGTTTGATGAGGGGCGCGTTCAATTGCGGAATCCCCACATTGTTTTTGATTTCATGAAACTCGTTGTACACGGGGGGTTGCACCAGAACACCCTTCCTGGGAGTGCAGAAGGCACGCGCCGCCACACTGAACCCGCTGACAATGCCCGTCACGGCGATCACCGCTTCAGGCTCGACCTTCCAGCGGTACAGCCGCTCCATGCGCTCGGCAACCGTCGTCTTCAAGGCGTTGGAGGGTAGTTCATAGCCAAGAACGCCCTGGGCGACCACTTTACGAAGTTTATCAAGGATGGGTTTGGGGGCGGGGAAATCCATATCTGCCACCCACATGGGAAGGACATCGCTGGGGTACCACGTCCACTTATTGAGGACGTTGGGGTCGCGGCGGTTGGGGGTGCGGTCAAAGTTGTATGTCATGGTCGCTTCTATTTTTTGTAAGCCACGATCATCCCGTCGCGCAGGGGGGCGAGGGAAACGATC
>Ga0272446_1000594_pt1 | contig 55712 bp, 38 predicted proteins | sample YNPCB0061_FD_194587 | JGI IMG/M metagenome (GOLD analysis project Ga0272446, IMG submission 194587) | Hot spring microbial mat communities from Yellowstone National Park, WY, United States - YNP-CB-006-1 | ecosystem: Environmental > Aquatic > Thermal springs > Hot (42-90C) > Sediment | place... | reverse complement strand
CTTTGTCGGCGAAGCGGATGATCTTGTCTTCGATCGAAGGGCAATAGCGCGGGCCAACACCTTCGATCACACCGCTGAACAGAGGCGCGCGATCTAGATTATGCCGCACAATGTCGTGAAATGCCGGTGTTGTGTGTACCAGATAGCAGGGTAGCTGTGGACGCCAGCCATCCAGGAACGGCGCCGGATATGCGCTCGACGGTGGACCACTGAACGCTGGCGACTGCCATATGGCAAACGATGGATCTTCCGCGACGCATGCACGATCGTTACCGCCTACCGGGTTGTCATAGTGGCCAAAATAGAGCGGGACAGAACTCCCCTGTTGTACCTGCACCCGGGTGAAGTCGATCATGCGTGCATCAATGCGTGGTGGCGTACCGGTCTTGAGCCGCACCAGCGGAAAGCCGAGTGCCGCAAGATCGTGGCTCAGGGCAATAGCCGGCGCCTCGCCTGCGCGCCCGGCGCCCCAGACCGCGTCGCCAGTAATGGCCCGGCCACGCAGAAATGTGCCGGTGGTCAGGACGAGGACCTTGCTCTGGTAGACACGCCCGGTATGTGTGATGACCGAGTACAGATGGGTATCAGGCAACGGATCTGCCATCCGTGATGATCCATGCGCCCGATTCGACGCATGGAGGACCGCGACGGGTGGGACGATGCGTTCGATCATCGCCTGGCGCAGATCGAGGCCAGGAACCGTTTCCAGCGTCTCCTTCATGATCCTGGCATAGAGACGTTTATCAGCCTGGGCGCGTGGCGCCTGAACAGCAGGGCCCTTGCTTTCATTGAGCAGGCGGATCTGGATGAATGTACGGTCGGTCACACGCGCCATGAGCCCGCCAAGTGCATCAATCTCGCGCACGAGATGCCCTTTTGCCGGCCCGCCGATTGACGGGTTACACGACATATGCGCAATCTTGTCGAGATCGATCGTTAATAAGAGGGTGCGGCAGCCCATGCGGGCCGCAGCGTGGGCGGCTTCACAACCGGCATGGCCGGCGCCCACGACGATCACGTCGTAAGGATGTGGATGAATATGGTGCATGGGGTGTTCGCCTGTTTTGATAGCGTTTTCTTTCATTATACAATGCTTCCCCGGGCGAAGGGACGGCGCAATATGCTACAATAACCAGGGCAGGACGAGGAGACGCCCCGCTACCGAAACAAGGTACAGACGCCCCGGCAGGGCGCTGCCCACCGCGTAGCCCGTAGCGTTGCTATGTGTCGGATAAGCCACGGCAAGTTCTTATGGATCAGAGGCGCCCGAGTTGCGTTCGGCTGGCTGGTATGTGCCGTCGTGCTTGCAGGCTGCGCGGCTGCGTCCACTCCGCAGCAGGATCGGAGCGGCGGTTTCAGCCCGGAAAGTGTGGCGCAGAGCTTCTTCGAAGATCTCCGTCAGGCGCTGCAGGATCCGAATCTGCGCCAGGCGGAGACGCGTAGCATCTGGGCCGAACGCCTGGCAGGATATTTTGCACCGGTCGAACGCGATGATCAGCGGGTTGCACTTAGCCGTGCACTGGCTGCGTTTGCCACTGATCTCGGGCAACTGGCGCCAGACGAGGCGGTCGTTTTCGAGTTACGCGGCTTCGAGCGCGTCGAGAAAATCTCCGATGATGGGCAACGCGCGGTGGTACGCCTGCCTGCCGCCAGTATCTATATGGCGCTGATGCGCATGACCGATCGCGGCCCGCGTACATTCTATGAGCAAACGATCGGCCTCGATCGAGTGACAGGCCGCGCTGATGGATCGGTGCCGATGATCAATATCGATGGCCGCTGGTACCTGACCGAAGGGTAAACGGTTCGGGTGAGAGGTCGCCTGGAGGGCAGAAGGGGTAAGACGGAGAGGCCATTGCATTGCGGTCCCAGCAACGACAGCGCAGTGATACAGTGCGCGAAGACATGGCGCGTCGCCGGGCGAACGAGCGCGTGCGCCAGATACAGGCTCTGGCGCAGCTCGATTGTTTGAGCGGTGTTCCGCCCGAGTCGCTTGCGCGTCTGGCCACCTGTGCCACGTTACGCGCTTTTGGCCCCGGCACCGTGATGGTGAATGAGCGAGGTCCGGCTGCATTCCTGTCGCTGATTTTGCGTGGCACCGTCAGCCTGACACTCCATGATCGTGCTGGCCACGAATCGCTCATTGGCGTGCTGAACCGTGGCGATTGTTTCGGCGAAGGTGCATTGTTCGGCGATCGGTTTCGTGGCGTGACAGCGCAGGCGGATACGATCTGTTATCTGTTGCAACTATCACTGGCGGATGTGCGCGCGGCTCTGGACGCTTCGCCCGAGCTTGAACAGACACTCCGGCGCATCTACCAGCGACGACTGGTCGAAAGTACCCTCGGGCGGGTGCCGCTCTTCAGCCAGCTTGCGCCAGTCGATCGGATGCATATTGCCAGTCTATTGCGACCGGCAAGTTTTAGCCGGGGTACGGTGGTGCTGCACGAGGGAGCGATCGGCGAGGCGCTCTATATGCTCGTCTCGGGCCAGGTGGTTGTCGAACAGAGCGGGCAGGCCATTGCGTACCTCGAGGAGGGCGATTTCTTTGGCGAAATGTCATTGCTGACGCGCCGGCCACACAATGCTGATGTACGGGCGCTCACACCAGTGGAAGTGCTGGCGCTCCCGGCAGCAAACCTGGATGCGCTCCTGGCAAGCCAGCCGGCGCTGGCTGCTCAGCTGGCGGAAGTTGTTGAACGACGGAAAGCGTCCAGCCTGGCGATGCGGGGCGATGTGGAGCGGCAAACGCAGTTGACTGCACTCCTGCAGCACGGTTTACGGCGCGGGTCGCATGTGCTGGTGCGCGATCAGAATCTGTGTAAACCGGGATGCCGCATTTGCGAAGATGCCTGCGCCGCTCGCCACGGGACCAGCCGTCTGCGCGTTGCCGGGTTCACGGTGAATGGCCTGGATGTTGCGGATGCGTGCCGCCAGTGCCGGGTGGGAGCGGAATGCGTCGAAGCATGCCCGGAAAACGCTATTGTGTGGAACGATGCGGGCGCTCTGATCGTCACGGATGGCTGTACAGCCTGCGGCGAGTGTGTGCCGGCATGCCCGTATGATGCGATCCATCTCACGCCGGCCGATGCCCACCGGCATTCGCCGCTGTGGGGGCTGTGGCAGCGGTTGCAGCAGTTCCGAACGCCGACCATTCCGCTCGAGCCGGTCAATCGCCTGCAGCAGCGAGCGAATAAGTGCGATCTGTGTCACGGACATCGTGACCTGGCATGTATCAGTGCGTGCCCGACAGGCGCACTGCGGCTGGCGCCGGTTGAGGAAGTTTTCCCGCTTTGAGCCTGATGTACGCTTGACATGGCATGTGGAGCGCGCTATGATAGCGCCTGCTATACGTCATGGCAGTCTTCCGGTCTGGTTCATCAGTACGCGGAATTGCGCGTAAGGGGGCACACCTTGGCGACTGGAAGCCAGCAGCCTGCTTCAGGTGTTGTGAGCCTGTCGCGGCGCATTGGCGGCTGGTTCGGCGATCATCAGGCTGTCGCGTGGTGGATGAGTGTGCTGCGGTTGGGGCTCTTTCAACTGGGGATGGGTATTGCGCTGGCCCCGATCACCGGCACGCTCAACCGGGTACTGATCGGCGACATGCGTATCCCTGCGGTTGTTGTCGCTTCGCTGATGGCCATCCATTATTTCGTCTCGCCGGTGCGTGCCGTGTTTGGCTACAAATCGGATCAGCACCGTGCTCAGGGGCGCTGGCGCACGCCGTACGTCGTGCTGGGTGCTGTGATGACGTATGGCGGGCTGGCCACCGCTCCCTTCTCGTTACTGCTCCTGGGGGCCGATAGTCCGATCCCGTTCGAGGCGGCCCTCCTGGCATGCTTCGCGATCTTTCTGGCGTATGGCATCGGCGTCAACATTGTGGAAACGACGTACCTGGCGCTGGTGAGCGATATCACGCCGCCACACGATCGTGGCAAGGTGCTGGCCGTTCTGTGGATGATGCTTGTGCTCGGCACCATCGTCAGTTCGATTGTTGTCGGCGCGATGCTTCAAACATACTCGCCCATGCTGTTGATCCAGATCATGCAGGGGTCGGCAGTCATCTATGTTGTGTTGACGGCGGTTGCGCTGCTCGGGCGCGAGCGGTTACGGGAGGACGGCACCCTCGTCAGTTATACGGATGATATCAGGGTACGCCTGACATTGGTGCAGCAACTCCAGGTCTTGTGGCGGCAACAGGCGCTGCGGGCGCTGTTTATCGTGCTGTTTGGCGGCACGCTGGCGCTGGCGACCCATGATGTGCTCCTGGAACCTTACGGCGGCCAGGTGCTCGGGATGAGCGTGGCAGCGACGACGCAGTTGACGGCGCTCTGGGGTGTGGCGATGGTGGTCGGGATTGCGGCGGCAGGCTTGCTGTTGTGGCGCGGGAGATCGGCTATCGGATTGATTATCGGAGGGTGCGTCGTTGGTGCGCTCGGTTTTCTGGTGGTGACGGTTGCCGGCGGGGCAATGGAAGTAAACCTGTTTCGTGGTGGCGTAATGCTGATCGGCGCGGGTCGTGGCACCTTTATTGTCGGCTCTGTGGCGCTCATCATGGCACTTGCCGATCGGGAGCACGCCGGCCTCTTTCTCGGTCTGTGGGGCGTAACCCAGGCGCTGGCGCAGGGTATCGGCACCGTGGGTGGCGGCCTGGCGCGTGACGTGGCACAGATGCAGACGGGCAGCGTCCTGCTGGGATATACCGTGGTCTATGCCGCGTCGTTTGTGGTACTGCTCCTGACCCTGATACTGATTGCAGCGTTTCGTCTGGGGCGTCAGATACAGGCTGGCGCCGTTCGTTCGCCCTGGGCCGGTTTGCAGGATCTACCCGGTGATCAGATCCTCTTCTGATGTGGCGTGCAACCGGTCGTACCCGGGCCAGGCCACGGTATGCTCCGCATGATTCGTCACCTGTTGCCACTCATATACGCGCTGGCGCTCTGGTGGGCTTCCACCGCCATCATCATCGTGCTCTACCGGCTCGCGCGGTGGACGTACCGTTTCAGCTTCGCCGGCGCCACGGTGATCGGCCTGGCATCACTGTACGGGGTCTGGATCGTGCGTGACGATACAGGCATGTTCGGGGCGTATGTGGCCTTTACGTGTGGCACGCTGGTGTGGGGATGGCAACTTACGGGGTTTTACATGGGGTTCGTCACCGGGCCGCGCCAGGAACCGGTTGCATATCATCCCAGTGACCTGGTGCGGTTTGCCCAGGCGGTGCACGCGAGCCTGCACCATGAACTTGCTGCACTGACCGGTGCCGGGGTGATGGCGGCGATCAGCTGGGGCGCAATGAATCAGCTTGGTGTATGGACCTACCTGCTGCTCTGGTTGATGCACCTGGCAGCCAAGGTGAACATCTTTCTTGGCGTGCGGAACTTCCACGTCGGCTTGCTGCCGGACCATCTGCATTATCTCGGCGCGTTTTTTCGCTTCCGGCCAATGAACCTCTTTTTCCCCCTGTCCGTCACAGGCGCCGTGGTTGCCGCAGCGCTGTTTGGCCGCTGGGCCCTTCACCCGGCAGCGAGTGAGTTTGAGGCGGTGGCCGGTACGTTTCTCGGTTTCCTCACGATGCTCGGGCTGCTTGAGATCTGGCTATTGATGATTCCTCCAGCCGGCACACCCTGGGGCGAGCATCAGGCCAGTGCCGAACAGTAGTGTGACGCTACCAGTAGTGCACCAGCGGTATGTCGGCCATGCTCAACAACCCCGATTCGGCGCGGCGAACGCTGGGGATGGCATTGACGACAATGGCTGCTGTGGCGATATCGCCATGAATGCCGCCGGCAATCGTCATGCGCAGTGGTGGGGTGCCGTCGATCTCGATGGTATCCTGTGGGTCAGGCGCGCCGACATACATGCGCAACTCGAGCGTGATGACCTCGCGATCGGCCACGTAACCACGCGTTACCTGACGTACACCGGCGACCTGATCGGCTGAAACAGTGACGTGTTCGGTGATGATCGAACGTTCGGCCATGACTGGCATGATCGTGTCGTCTCCCGCATCGAGTTGCCATCCGAGCGCGGCAGCAATCATGTGCAGCGATTCGGGCAGACCAACGTGCCGCACGGTACCTTCATGCACGCGCTGCGCGAACTCAGCCGGCGTGAGGCCGGCGCCGATCTTGCGCTGCAACGGGCCACGGCGTTGCGCCGCATCAACGACACGTAACACACGCACGGCGCGTACATCGGCACAGACCGCAGTGAGCATGATGGGCAGGGCATCCATCGCATACCCGGGGTTGACGCCTGCGCCGAGCAGGGTCACATCCGCTGCGCGCGCCGCGATGTCGAGGTCCGATGCGAGTTGCGGTTGTGCACTCCAGGGGTAGGAGAGCTCCTCGCATGTCGAGACGACATCCGCGCCGGCCGCGATGCATGCCTGCAGTTGGGGAGCGACGGCTGCGAGTGATGACGACGTGGCATGCAGTACAATCTCGGGGTGGGACTCGCGGAGGACGTCAGCCGCACCGGCGCGAACGATGACGCCAGATGGCTCGCTGCCGAGGAGTTCGCCGAGATCGCGCCCGATCTTGTGCGGGTCAATGTCTATGGCGCCGACGACCTGTACGCCGGGGTGCGCGACAGCCAGGCGCGCTATACTGATGCCAATCGGGCCAAGCCCATAGCAGACGACGCGGGTCGCCATACTTCTGTCCTCGTACATTCAAGCAGGCCGTGTTATCATAACGCGCCGGTACGCATATTGTCAATTGCTTGACAATTGCGGCATGATCCGCGACTATGCCCGGCAACATGGCGGATGACGGGGCACCAGGCGGCACGCAAGGGGCGCGCAATCTTCCGGAGGATGCTTGTGCCTGGCGGACGATGTCACGTTTGCACTGGCGATGGTAGGTCCACAGATAACCTGATGGGGATGTGAGTTGACACCACCAGCGATTCTGATCATAGATGATGATATCGTGCTGCTGGCACGGTTGGCAACACAGCTCAAAGAAGCCGGGTATACGGCGCTCCAGGCGGCTGACGTGCGCCAGGCCGAGCAGTTGCTCGATGATACGCCGGTTGACCTGGTTTTGCTGGATACTGCGATGGCGCGCGGCGCCGGCTGGCAGTTGCTGCCGCGCCTTGCTGCACGTGTTCCAACGATCATCGTCAGCGGGGATGGCCTCGAGGAAGATGTTGTGCGCGGCCTTGACGCGGGCGCGCTTGATTATCTGACGAAACCCTTCCGCACGGGTGAGTTACTGGCACGCATACGTGCTCATTTGCGGGTAAGGTCAGGCGATGAGAGTGGATCGGCCGGTGTGCCGTCGCGCCGCAAACCGGTTCCAACGAACGTCACTGAGCCGGGTGACGGTGAGGGTCCGGCGAGCGATATGGTGCCAGATTCTCCTGCGGCAGAAGGCGTCTCGCGCCCGGAGGGTGATGATCGCGCTGGCGAACAACGCGGCGCCAGGTCGCGTCGCTCGCGCAATGCAGCGGAAGAGGAAGAGCCAGTCTTCATCCCGTATGCTGAGGAACGGCGGCTGCTCGATACCGAAGGAAGGATGGCAGCAGACGAGGTGCGGGCCAGCGAACTGGAACAATTGCCACTCGGCGCGCGGCTGCGCGCGGCACGGCAACGCCGGCGAATTACTCTGGTCCAGGCTGAACTCGATACCAGGATCCGGATGTCATACATCCAGGCGATGGAAGAAGAGAAGTTTGCTCTGTTGCCGCATGGGCCGATCGCCGAGACCATGGTGCAGACGTATGCGGCATATCTGGGTCTCAACGTGGGGCAGGCCGGCCAGGAATACCGCCAGCATCATTACAGTGCGCCGCTCGAGCCGCTCATTGCGCTGGGGGGGGCAGCATTGCCGCGGCCAGCTCCGCCCTGGTGGCTCTGGGCCATTGCAGTCGTGCTGGCACTGGGCGTAGGAATTGGCGGAATCTTCGCGCTGGATCCGGCCGGAGCAGCGGCGCTTGGGCAGCGGGCGCGCGCGCTGGTGATGCCGCCAACAGCAACTCCGACGCCTTCGCCCTCGCCGACTCCCAGCATAACCGCCACTGTAACCCCCACCGCAACACCGAGTGCAACTGCGAGTGCTACACCCGGCATCACGCCTACGGCAACGTCGAGCGCCACGCCAGAGCCGACGATGACGCCAACCGCCACGCTGCGCCCACGAGCAACGGCGCGCCCGACGGCACCGCCAACGCCGGAGCCACCAACGCCGGAGCCGCCAACGCCGGAGCCGCCAACACCCGAGGCGTGACCTGGCGCAGGGCGAGAGCAGATGTCGGATGGCAGATTGGGATCGGCGCTTCTGGAAGCGGGCGATGTCGTGTTGCTGCGTGATGGAGATGGATCGTGGCACGCGGAGGAGCAGGTGCCGTGCTCTACGACGATACAATTGCGGCGATTGCGACGCCCCCTGGCGAAGGGGGCATCGGTATTGTACGTATCAGCGGTCGTGATGCGCTTCGTATCCTGGATCGCGTGTTTTTGCCTGTGCGCGCCGGCGCGTGGCGGCCCTACCGGATGCGTTATGGCCGAGTCGTTGACCATGCCGGCGTAACCGTAGACGAGGCGCTGGCAGTGTTTATGCGTCGGCCACATAGTTTCACCGCCGAAGATGCCGCCGAAATCTCCGTCCATGGTGGCCCGCTGGTGCTGGAACGGGTCCTGCAGCTGGTTCTGGCAGCAGGTGCACGGGCAGCCAACCCTGGCGAGTTTACGATGCGCGCCTTTCTCAATGGCCGGATCGACCTTGCCCAGGCGGAGGCAACGCTCGATATCATTACGGCGCGGACGACGGCTGCGCTGGCACTCGCGGAAGCGCAACTCGGCGGCTGGCTTTCTGGCGAGTTGCGCCGCGTGCGCGAGCAGTTGCTAGGGCCGCTGGCGTACTGTACTGCGCTGGTGGACTTTCCTGAGGACGAGGTCGAGCCGCAGGACGTGGTGTCGCCGCTCGCGGCCGCCCTTCACGCACTTGACGCGCTGGTCGCCACGGCGCAACAGGGGATCATCTACCGCCAGGGCGCGCGTGCGACACTGGTAGGCCGCCCGAACGCCGGAAAATCGAGTCTGCTCAATGCACTTCTGCGCGTTGACCGGGCGATTGTGACGCCAATCCCCGGTACGACACGCGACACTCTGGAAGAGACCGCCAACCTGGGGGGTGTGCCGGTGGTGTTGACCGATACGGCCGGCATTGTTGAAACTGACGATCCGGTTGAGCGGATTGGCGTGACACGGAGCCGTCAGGCGCTTTCGGCGGCAGATCTGGTGCTGATGGTCGTTGATGCATCCTGCGCGCCAACCGTTGCGGATCGTGAGATCGCGGCCCTCACTGAGGGCAAACGGGTGATCCTGGTGCTGAACAAGGTCGATCTGCTTGATACTTCGGGGAGTGTATCTATCGTGGTGCGGCTACAGGAGTATGGCCAGATCCGTAATAACCCGTTTGATGCAACTGTGGCGGTATCGGCATTGAGCGGCCAGGGATTGGCGACGCTGGGGGCAGCGGTGGCGCAGCAGCTGCTCGGCACTGTGCCGCAACCCGATGGCCGCATGGTTACCAGCGCCCGGCACCGTGATGCGCTTGCGCGCGCCGCCGATCATGTGCGTGACGCGCTGAGTGGCTATGGTCATGGTGTGACGCCCGACCTGCTGGCTGTTGATCTGACAGCGGCGCTCAGCGCAATTGGCGAAGTGACCGGTGAGTCGGTCGGCGACGACTTGCTGCACGCGATATTCAGCCGGTTTTGCATTGGAAAATAGCACGAACGGAAGGGCGTCAGGACCATGGGCATGCAACTGGATCACTGGGCGAACTATGTGCGGCCCATCGGACTGTTCCTGCTGGCCATCCTGTTATTCATTGCGGCGCAGGGCACGGGCATCGGGCTGTTTTTTCACCTCAGCTATCTTCTCATCGGCATCGTTGTAGTGTCGTATGGGTGGGCGTGGCTCAATCTACGCGGGTTGAGCGTACAGCGTGAGACGTTCACCCACCGAACACAGGTAGGGGAGCAGGCGCGCGAGCGAGTCACGATTCGGAATCGCTGGCCATTACCCAAACTCTGGGTCGAAGTGCTGGATCACTCGGATCTGCCGCAGCATGGCGCAGGCTTCGTCGCCAGCCTGCCGGCTGGTGAGCGGCGGCGCTGGATTGTGCGCACGCCGTGCACGATCCGGGGCAAGTTCCGCCTCGGGCCGGTCACTCTGGTCAGTGGCGATCCGTTTGGCCTGTTTCGGCTGCAACGAATGATCCCTGGTTTTGATGAGGTACTGGTATACCCGCGCACTATTCCCCTGCCCGGGTTCAGTCTACCGAGCGCCGAGTTACCCGGCGGGCAGAACCTCAAAGCACGCACGCATTACGTGACGCCCAATGTCGCCACCATTCGCGAGTATATGCCGGGTGACAGCTTCAATCGCATTCACTGGCGCAGCACGGCACGGATCGGGAAGTTGATGGTGAAGGAATTTGAGCTTGATCCAACGGCTGAGATCTATGTCGTGCTGGATATGTTCGAACGAGCGCAGCACTACCTGCGACAGGCCGGCGCAACGCAGGTAGCGCGTGAACAGCGGAGCGCCGAATCCACCGAGGAATATGCCGTCCAGGCGGCGGCGTCGATTGCGCGGCATTTGCTGGCCCAGAACCGTGCCGTCGGCCTGATTGCGTGGGGGCAACAGCGCGAGGTGATCCCTGCCGAACGCGAGATTCGACAACTGTACAAGATCCTCGAAGCGCTGGCCGAATTACGCGCGCAAGGCGCAACACCCCTGGCCGAGGTGCTGGGGGCAGAGAGTGCGCGTTTCGGGCGCAATTGCACACTGGTACTGATTACGCCGTCACTGGACGAGCGCTGGGTGACGAGTGTGCAACATTTGCTGTACCGCGGGGTGCGGATTGTTGCCGTACTGATCGATGCCCGGTCGTTTGGTGGAACGCGTGGTGGTGAGGTGTTGCACATGCGCCTGGCCGAGTTGCGCGTGCCAACATACACATATGGCCGAGGGCAGTCGCTGGCTGAGGTGCTCACCCATCCTGCGGTTCTGGCACCGGGGCCACCACTCAGGAGCGTGTAACATCCAGTCGTGCAGATGCTGCGTAGCGTAGGGTACACCGATCGCTGAACCGCGTGATACTGTCGGAGTACCGCTATGAGCCAGGGCAGACGTTTCGCAGCGAACTTCAACCGGGATGATGAGCATGTTGAGCACGACGCCGGTGATTCACCATGGCAGGCCGAACTGGCTGATTCACTGCCCATGCGCCTGCGCACTGGTGAGCCGATCGAAGACTCGACCCAGATGTATCTGCGCGAAATCGGCCAGGTAGGGTTGTTGAGCGCGGACGATGAGATTGCCCTGGCGCAGGACATCGTCCGTGGCCGTGAGGCACACGAGAAACTGGCCGCGCAGCGTTTCCAGTCGTGGAGCGAGCGTGCCATGCTCGAGCGCCATGCAGCGCAGGCAGAAGAGTCACGTCGCCGCCTCATTCAGGCGAATCTCCGCCTGGTGGTGAGCATCGCAAAGAAATACATTGGCGGCCCGCTCTCATTTATGGATCTGGTGCAGGAGGGGAACATCGGGCTGATGCGGGCCGTCGAGAAGTTTGACTCCGGCAAAGGCAATCGTTTCTCAACATACGCCACCTGGTGGATTCGCCAGGCGATCACCCGCGCGATCGCCGAACAGAGCCGTCTGATCCGTCTTCCAGTTCATTTGAGCGATGCGATCGGGCAATTGCGCCGGGTCACTCGCCAGCTGGAGCAATCGCTCGAGCGTGAGCCGACCATGGAAGAGATTGCTCAGGCGACCGGGCTGCCGGAGCGAAAGGTCAGGCGCCTGTTACAGGCAGCGGCGCAGCCGGTATCACTCGAACAGCCGATCACGAATGATGGCGAAGGGCATGTTGGTGAGTTGCTGGCCGATGATGTCGTGGATGCGCCCCTGGAGATTGCAACGCGACGCATGCTGCAGGATGAGCTGTCTCAGGCGCTGATGGAACTACCCGATCGCGAACGAGCCGTTCTGCAGTTGCGGTTTGGCCTGACGGACGGACGGCGCCGGACGCTGGAAGAGGTGGGCATCGCTTTCGGTATTACGCGCGAGCGCACACGGCAGATCGAGGCCGATGCGCTGCGCCAGTTGCGTCGCCCCGGTGTTGGCGCGCGCCTGCAGGCCTACCTGGAGTAGTTGCTTGCGCGCGCCCTCAGTGCGACCGCGTAACGTGTGCCGCCTTACTCGATCTCTGCCAGCAACGCGCCAAGTGTCACACTCTGGCCTGCTGCGGCGCTCAAGTGCGTGATGGTACCCGTGCGTGGAGCGCGCACCTCATTTTCCATCTTCATTGCTTCGAGTACCAGCAGCGGCTGGCCAGCCTCGACGTGATCGCCGGCGGCTACCAGCACACGTGTGATCAGCCCTGGAATGGGTGCTTTGACGCGGCCATCGCCGCTGGCGGGCCGGGCGACCGTCGCATCGAGATCGCGCACCTCCACCTGGTGCAGCCCGCTACGCGCGCGCATCCAGTGCAGGTCACGATCGATGACCAGTTCGTAGGGACGGCCATTGACAATGATCCAGTCCAGTGGTTCCGGGCCGCCGACCTCGGGCATCAGGACGTGGACCTCCTGGCCATCAACAATCATCGAAACCTCGTTGGTGGCCCGGTTAAGCGGTGGTATCTCAACGGTAAAGACGTGGCCATCGATAGTGACGCTCAGTCTATTCATGGTCGAACCCCTGTCTATTGCGGCAATCTACGCGACTCACGGTGCCAGCCTGATGATGCACGCTCCGGCAGCGCACCATTGCCATCGGCGCTGCGCCGGGCATAGGCGAGCGCTGCTGCAACCGCCAGATCGCGCAGGTTGCCTGACGAGGCCAGGGTGTTCAGAAGCTGACGGCGGGTGAATTCCGAGTCGTACGTACCCGCAGCAAAGTCAGGATCGTCCAGGATGCGCTGGATAAGCGGCAGATTGGTCTGCACGCCGCTGATCGCGAAGTCGGCGATGGCGCGGCGCAGCCGGCCCAGGCAGGCGACACGATCGACGTCCCAGGCGACAATCTTCGCCAGCAGCGGGTCGTAGCGCACCGGAATATCGCAACCACCGTAGGCATACGTGTCAACACGAACATTTGGCCCGCCTGGAAAGCGGAAACGGCGCAACCGCCCGGGGCTGGGCAGGTAATGGTTCCACGGATCCTCGGCGTTAATTCGCGCCTGGATCGCGCATCCTTTCAGGATAATATCGTCCTGGGTCCGGCCAAGTGGTTCTCCGGCGGCCAGCCGGATCTGTTCCCGTACAAGGTCAATACCGGTACGCATCTCGGTGACCGGGTGTTCGACCTGGATGCGCGCCTTGACTTCAGTGAAGACGAAGCGCCCTTGATCATCAATCACGAACTCGATCGTGCAAACGCTATGGCAGCCAAGCAGCCGCGCAATGGCGACCGCCTGACCGCAGAGTTCATCGCGCTGTGCGTCACTGAGGCCGGGCGCCGGTGATTCTTCAATGATCTTGCGATGGTTGTGCTGGATGGAGCCATCCCGTTCGCCAAGATGGACGAGCGCGCCGTGCCGATCGCCGAGCACCTGGACCTCAACGTACCGTCCCGGCAGGAACGCCTCTTCAATATACAGCCGGTCATCGCCAAAGGCCGTCAGGGCTGCCGAATGGGCATGTTGCGCCAGGGGCGCCAGGTGTTCGGGTTCACGCACCAGACGTGTACCATGGCTGCGCCCGCCACTGTATGATTTGATTACCAGTGGGTAACCGAGTGTTTCGGCCGCATCCATGAGCGCGGCGGTTTCGCTTTCGCCGTAGGGTCGGGCAGAATGCCGCGGCACGGCGAAGCCAGCGGCGCTTACATTTTCGAGTGTGCCGATCTTGTTGCGTACGGCTGCAAGGGTTGCGCTATCAGGGCCGATAAACGTGATGCCTGCGTCTTCGCAGGCATGCGCAAACTCGGCATGCTCTGAGAGAAAGCCATATCCGGGATGAACAGCGTCAGCGCCGCAATCGCGGGCGATCTGCACGATCGTGGCCACATCGCGGTAGAGCGCCCCGGATGCCAGGCGCACGCACTCGTCGGCCAGGCGCACATGGAGCGAGCCGAGATCCGAGTCATCGTAGAGTGCTACGGTACGAATACCCATGTCGCGGCAGGTACGAATGACGCGAACGGCAATTTCACCGCGATTGGCGATCAGTATTTTCTGAAACATAACTCCCCTTCTCCTATGCCGGCGAAATGCCATGTTTGCGAGGAACATGCCGCTCGCGTTTTGACAGCGTCACTTCCAGGGCCCGGATCAGCACCCGGCGCGAGTCGCGCGGCTCGATCACGTCATCGATCAGCCCGCGGGCAGCAGCGACATACGGGTTATTGAAACGTTCCTGGTACTCTTCCACCAGTTCACGGCGCTTCGCCTCAGGATCAGGCGCGTTCTTGACCTCGTTGCGATACAGGATATTGACCGCGCCGGCAGCGCCCATCACCGCCAGTTCGGCATTCGGCCAGGCGTACAGCAGATCGCCACGTAATCCTTTGCTGCTCATCACGCAGTATGCACCGCCATAGCTCTTGCGCAGGATGATCATCAACTTTGGCACAACTGCTTCAGAATAGGCATAAATCATGCGCGCACCATTCCGAATGATGCCGCCGTACTCCTGGGTTGTGCCGGGCAAGAACCCGGGCACATCCTGCAAGGTGATGATCGGCACGTTGTACGTGTCGCAGATCCGGATAAAGTGCGCTGCCTTGATCGATGCCTTAATGTCGATACAGCCGGCCAGCACCATGGGCTGGTTGGCAACAATGCCAACCACGTAGCCGTTAAGCCGCCCGAATCCGACGACCATATTCTGCGCCCAGAGGGCGTGCACCTCGAAAAAGCGCCCATCATCAAGGATACTGCCGATCACCTGACGGACATCGTAGGGTTTGGTCGGGTCAACCGGCACGATCTCTTCCAGTTCCGGGCAGCGCCGGTCAGGATCATCAACCGGTCGCACATATGGCGGGTCATCTTGATTGTTCAATGGCAGGTAGCTGAGCAACTCGCGCACCTGCACCAGGCACTCGTGGTCATCGCGAGCGAGGAAGTGGCTCACACCACTTTCTTCGGAATGCACCCGCCCGCCCCCGAGTTGATCCTGCGTGACATTTTCCTGCATCACGGCGCGCACGACATCGGGGCCGGTGATGAACATGTAGGCATTCTCGGTCATGAAGATGAAATCGGTCAGGGCCGGCGAATAGACTGCGCCACCGGCACATGGTCCCATGATGACCGAGATCTGTGGAATGACGCCCGATGCTTCGCAGTTGGCGTCAAAGATGCGCGCATAACCGCCGAGGCTGTCAACCCCTTCCTGGATACGTGCGCCGCCAGAGTCATTCATGGCGATGAATGGGCAGCCATACTTCAATGCCATCTGCATCGCCTTGACGATCTTGTTGGCGTGCATTTCACCCAGTGAACCACCCATAACCGCGGCATCCTGTGCGGCGGTAAATGCGCGGCGACCATTGATCAGGCCGAAACCGCTGATGACGCCATCGCCATAGCGTGACTTTTTACCACCGGGGTAGACGTCGTAACGTGGTGTCACCAGGGTATCAATTTCCTCGAAGGTGCCCGGGTCAAACAGCAACTCGACCCGCTCGCGCGCCGTCAGACGACCTTTCTGGTGCTGCGCCTCGGTGTCCTTTGCCGTTCCGCGAGCAATGGCCTTACGCTGGCGAAGCCTTTCGACATAGTCCTGCATGTTCATCTGTGAACTCCGTTATATGCCTGCTCCTGGCCCATATTCGATGCGATTGTCTGCCCGGCAGTCAGATCCTCGTTTACAGCGAGGGTCAGCGCGAACCCGTCGAGCGCGCGCCACCAGCCCCGGAAGGTGGCACCAGTCAGGCTGGAATCGCATGTGATCCGGATAGGCACCCATGCGTTGTCAATCGGATCGGAAGGAAGGCAGACGATATTGCGTGTATCAACGGTAAGCCCGTGATGCAATGCTTTGAGCACTGCTTCCTTGGCGCTCCAGATCGCAGTAACGAGTAACGTCTGCAACGGAGCCGGTGCACCAGATATCATGCGTATCTCTGCATTGGCAAAGAACTCCGCGACGAACGACGGGTCGCGATCCTCGACATATTCGATATCCGCGCCTGGCGCACACCCTGGAATCGCCGTCAGCGCGCAGAATGCACGGTCGCGACTATGGCTGATCGAGAGTGCAAGATCGCCGAATGACGCTGACGCGCCGGTGATTGTCACACGCGGCGCGCCGTCCGGGTCGGCAGTAATGGCGATGTCACTCAATGCAGGGCGGCGCCCGGTGGCTGATTCGAGATGCGCGGCGACCAGATGCTTGGCCGTCCAGCGACCGAGCACCCAGTCACGGCGGCGTTTCTCAACAACCAGCGACCGGTAGCGTACCTGCTCTTCCGTGTTCAGCAACCCTTCCGGCGCTTCGGCACGAGCGAGTGCTGGATGAGCGGCGAGTGTTTGAGTGAGCCAGTAGATCATCTCCCGCCTGCGCTGAAGGGGGTACATAGGTAGCAACAGGCTGCGGCGCCGCCGCCGCCGCAGCCCATCACCACTTCTGGTGTGATACACAAGGTACGCGGCATGCACACCACTGCGCACGTCCTGTGATCTGACGGTATCGTACTGCCTACACACTCACCTCGCCTGGCAGGCGCACCGTGCGATAACCATGCAGATCGACATAAACATTGCCGTCGGTATCAACGACCTGCACATCATAGGATGCGCCATGCTCGACGGATGTGACGACGGCGTACAGGCGCCGGCCTTGAGCGCTCTCTGGCTGGCGGTACACGGTCACGCTGCCGACAGACTCGGGCAATGCCATTGCCTTCTGTGTCACCATTTCCCACATGCCGGCGGCCTGGAAACAGAGCTCGATCAGGCGCGGCGCGGCCAGCATCGGCGCGTCCGGCACGCTGTTGGCCGGCAAGTTATCTGCCATCAGTGCAACCGCCCGGTCCCCGATCACGCCGATCCGTTCCATCACCTGATACGCCGGGCCATGGAAGTAGACCCTGTAGATCCGCTCCCTGTCGATATCGAGCGCCTCTATCGAAGGCGGTACGAAATCGATCTTCGGCGCTTCCAGTGGCGCGTTCGTGAGGTGCACCTCACCGACGAAGTGGGTGTCGAACCGTGGCGGCAACTCAGGACGTGGTTGTACCATGGCCCGGAGCATCGCCTTTGCCAGCAACTGGCCATCGCCCGCCGGATGGATCGTCGCACTCAGGTAGAGTGTGCGTGGCTGGTTGCGATGGAACTTGAATGGCGTACTGAACTGCTCCGTGAGCGACGCTACGTGGAAGCCAGGCGCCAGTAGCGCCGCCAGTTCAGCGAACGCCTCGGTCCCCATGACGCCCGGCAGGACTGGCACACCGTCGATCTGATGGTCATACAGGAATGGTTGCTCCTTCGGATCAAAGGTGGTCTCAACCTGGATGCCGCCGTGCAATTTGAAGGCTTTGACCGCCCCGATCATCAGGTGCCCTTCCGTGCCGACCTTCGCCGGATCAAGCCCGCCGGTCTCGTCAAACTCGGCGGCCAGGATGCCGAGTCGCTGCCCGACGACAATCTCGCCGCGGAAGGCGCTCTTCGTCAGTTCGCGACGGATGGTGGGAATACCAGCCTCCGGTGGCAGCATGTCGATGCCGGCCATTTCCATGATCTTCGGAATGGAACCACGGGTTGCCATACCAATGCCGCCCCACGCCGTCCAGTCGATCGCAATCCCACGCGTGGCGGGCCGCCAGGTGCGCATACTGCTCGAAACCTTGCAGAGGAGATCGTTGGCCGATGAGTAGTCGGACTGGCCACTATTGCCGAAGCGACCGGCGACCGAACTGAAGGCCACGGTTGCGCCGATCGGCATGCCCTTTGCCGCGTTGAGGATGCTGAAGAAGCCGTCGGCCTTAATGTCGAAGACCAGGTTGAACTCCTTCGGCTCCTTATCGGGCAGCGCCCTGGAGATTTCGATGCCGCCGGCATGCAGCAGCACGTCAATCCGCCCGTAACGTTCGCGCACATCGGCAATGACCGCGGCGACCGCTGGCCCGTCGAGCAGGTTGACGCTGAAGTAATGCGCCGTACCGCCAGTGGCCTGAACCGCCTCGATGGCGCGCAGCGCCGCCTCCTCACGCTCGATACCGAGGATCTTGCGGTCAATCATCACCGGCGTCGGGCGCTCGCCGGCAGCGCGGAAGTCCTCGATCAGTTTGCGTTTGAGGGCTTCCTTATCCTGCCGGAACAGCGCAATGTTGGGGTCGTTCGGGTCCGGTGTGGGTGTCAGATCAAGCAGGTAGAAGATTCCACCCGAAGCCGCCGCCAGGTCGGCGGTGATGGCCGACGTAATACCACCCGCCGCGCCGGTAACAACGAATACCGTATCTTTGCCGAGTTGCATGCCGGGCGTACCATCGGCAGCCGGCAACTCCTCGAAGGTTACGGTGTAGCGCAGGCCGTCGCGGTAGCCGATTTCAACCGCACCCGGGTCGAACAATGTCTCGGCAATGAGCGCATCTGCTGGCTCGGCTGTCTTGCGTCCTGGTTCGAAGTCAACCGCCTTGACCAGAATATCGAGCCGCTCCCGCTTGTACGACTTGGTCGCACCGACAACCGCGCCGCCAAGCGGCGCCGAGGCGCCATCCGGGCCATAGCCGTGCAGGCCGCCCATCCGTGTTGCCGACACCAGGAACGTCCCGGGGCCGACGAGCGTCTCGTACAGGGTTCGCAATGTCAGGTACAGATTCTTGGCCCGTACGCGGTTGAGTTCGCGCCAGGTGTCCAGGTCCATATCCTCGATCGCCGGTTCGATATCAAGTGCCGGCAGCCAGTAGACGCCGTGGATCGGACCTTCGGCCATCCAGCCTTTGAGCCGCTGCTCCAGTTCCTCAGCGGCTGGCGGCTCTTCCAGTACCAGTGTGCCGACGCCGCGCTTCTCGAGGCGGTTGAGCAATGCCTTGCCGATCCCGCCACGATCCATCATCACAACCACACGCGTGTTGCTATCAAGTATCACGCCGGTCGGTTTGCAGAGGTCGATCGCCGGACGTAACGCCGGGACCACCACACGCCGTGGAACCATGTCCGCGTTTTCAACCGGGGCAAGCGTTACTGCCGGCTGGCCGGCAGACACCGGCGCCGGGGCGGCAGGCATGGCAGGCGCTGCTGGCTGAGGCGCAATGGTTGCACCCGCCGCAGGTTTCAGTTCCGGCCTGTGAGCATAGACGAAGTTGATCACATGGCGCAGGGTGGGGTAATCGCGCAGTTTGAGATCCTCGACGCGCTCGATGGCGAATGCCTCGCGGATGGCGGCGAAGGTCTCGGCCTGCTTGACGGTATCCACACCCAGGTCGGCCTCCAGGTCGAGGTCGAGTTCGAGCATCTCCGGTGGGTAGCCGGTCTTCTCGGCCACGACCTCAAGAACCCTGGTCGTCACCACGTCGGTGGCCGGCACATCGGCGATTGCTGGCGCGGCAGGGGCAGGCGCGGCAACCGGCGCCGGGGCGGGCATGGCCGGCGCGACCGGTACCGCCTGCGGCGGGGCCGTAACTGGCCGGAGTTCCGGCTTATGGTCATAGACGAAGTTGATCACATGGCGCAGGGTGGGGTAATCACGCAGTTTGAGATCCTCAACGCGCTCAATCGCGAATGCCTCGCGGATGGCGGCGAAGGTCTCGGCCTGCTTGACAGTATCCACACCCAGGTCGGCCTCCAGGTCGAGGTCGAGTTCGAGCATCTCCGGCGGGTAGCCGGTCTTCTCGGCAACGACCTCGAGCACTCTCGTTGTGACAATATCGCCGGCCGGCGCGGGTGCCGGTGCGGCGGGTTGTACTGCGGCTGGTGATACGGTTGCAGCAGGGGCGGCAACCGGCACCGGGGCGGGTGCCACGGGCGCAGCCGGTACCGCCTGCGGCGGAGCCGCAACCGGCCGGAGTTCCGGCTTATGGTCATAGACAAAGCCGATCACATGGCGCAGGGTCGGATAATCGCGCAGCTTGAGGTTCTCAATGCGCTCGATGGCGAATGCCTCGCGGATGGCGGCGAAGGTCTCGGCCTGCTTGACGGTATCCACACCCAGGTCGGCCTCCAGGTCGAGGTCGAGGTCGAGCATCTCCGGTGGGTAGCCGGTCTTCTCGGCAACAACTTCGAGCACCCGGGCGGTCACCACATCTGCGACTGGCGCGGGGGCAACCGGTGTGGCAGGTGCGGTAACCGGCGCCGGAGTGGGCATGGCCGGTGCAACCGGCGCAGCCTGCGGCGGAGCCGCAACTGGCCGGAGTTCCGGCTTATGATCATAGACAAAGCCGATCACATGGCGCAGGGTCGGGTAGTCGCGCAGTTTGAGGTTCTCGACACGCTCAATCGCGAACGCTTCGCGGATGGCGGCGAAGGTCTCGGCCTGCTTGACAGTATCCACACCCAGATCGGCCTCCAGGTCGAGGTCGAGGTCGAGCATCTCTGAGGGATAGCCAGTCTTCTCGGCAACGACTTCGAGCACCCGGGCGGTCACCACATCTGCGATCGGCGCGGGGGCGACTGGTGCCACCGGCGCGGGGGCGACCGGTGCGGCAGGTGCGGCAAGCGGTGCCGGAGGCGGCGCGGTAGCCGTGGTGGCCGGTTTGAGTTCCGGCTTCTGGGTGTAGACAAAACCAACAACATCGCGCAGGGTGGGGAAGTCGCGCAGGCGCAGGTTCTCGACCTGCGGGATGGCAAAGGCCTCGCGGACAGCGACGAAGGTCTCGGCCTGTTTGACGGTATCCACACCCAGGTCGGCCTCCAGGTCGAGGTCGAGGTCGAGCATCTCCGGTGGGTAGCCGGTCTTCTCGGCGACGATCTCGAGCACCCGGGCGGTGACGGTATCCATCGCAGGCGCAGCGGGCGCAACAACGACTGGCGCAACGGGCGCTGCGACGGTGGGGGAGGGTGTCACGGCAACCGGCACCGGTGCTGGCGCAGCCGGTGCCGGAGCGACCGGTGGTGCAACCGGAGTCGTGGCCACCGGAGCAGGCGCCGGTTCAGCGACCGGCTTACCGTTCGATGGTGCCGGCGACGGCGCTGGTGGAGCAGGTGGCAAGGCGGTGGGGCGCGGTGCGGGCGCATAGTGCACCGGTGCCGGCGCAATGACGGTGCCATCGCCTGGCGCAATAGCGCGGAGCATCGGGCCGGTTCCCGGCTGCCAGGTGCCAGGCGCTGGCCGGCGTGTCGGAGCGCCTTGTGCTCTGACGCGCAGCACGCGTTTCACCACTTCGGTCTCGGCATGGTCATAACCGCTGACCTGGTCGATCCAGTGGTCATACCGCGCCCGGTTATCAACGCGGTCGGCGGCGCCAGGGATCCGGCGGGTCAGCGTCATTGCGATCTGCGAGCCAAAGCCGGCCGCCAGGTGCAGCGCATACTGTACCGGGTAGCGCCCACCGCGGCTCAGATTCAGCTGACCGAGGTCCGGGTCAACTTCCTTATAATTCGGCACCGGCGGCACGATGCCGTGCTCGAGGATCTTCACGGCAATGACGTCCTCGATACCGACACCCATCGGGTGGCCGGTGAACCCCTTGGTATTCGAGACGATAATCTGGCTTGCCGCTTCGCCGAAGGTACTGCGAAGTGCAACAACTTCGGCCGAGGCGCTACCGCCGCGCGCCGGAGTGAACGTCTCATGCGACACAAAGACCAGGTGCGGTGCAATCGTCCGGCGGTCAATGCCGAAGCGGCGCTCGGCAGCCATCACCAGGCTATTCATCACCCCTGAGATATGAGCGACGTCGAGCCGTGTACCGTGGAAGGCGCTGTTGGCGGTTTCGCTGCTGAGGACCTCCACAATGCCGCGCATGCCGCGCTCGCGCACCGCATCCTCGCTCTCGACCACCAGGGCACAGGCGCCCATGCCGAGCAGCATACCGTGGCGGCGACGATCGAAGGGCAATGCCGCCTCCTCGACCCGGTCATCGGTCGCGGCGGCGCCGGTTGCGAGGAACCCGGCACCCATCCAGGCGAGCAGCCGATCACTGGTGATATTGTCGCCGGCAATCACCAGGACGCGCCGGCAACGACCGGTACGGATCCAGTCCTCGGCAATGGCAATCGCCTGGGTCGTGGCGGCGCAGGCGGCGTTGACGTGGGTATTGGGGCCACGCGCGCCGATATACTCGGCGAACTGGCTGTGCCCCATCGCCAGGATGCGAAAGATGAAGCGACGGTCGAAGGCATATGGCTCGCGTTCGAGCACATCGCGCAACTCGCCGATACGGCGGGCGATTTCTGCCAGCGTCGCCGGGTCAGTCGTTATCTGCCGCAGCGCCTCGAGCTGCTCAATCTGCTCGCGCCGGTTTTCATACGTGTAGTAGCGCTCAAACTCGTCGGCGATGCGGTCGAGGCCGGGGAAGGCAGATGCAAAGATAACGCCTGTCTCATCGCGCAGCGCCTCCGGCAGCATCCAGCGGTCCGGCAAATCCTTGCCGGTCGTCGTCTTACGATAGGTTTGCACCAGAGGGATACCCGCCTCACGCAGCGCATCGAGACCTGCCGCCATCGCAATCTGGGTCGTCGTGTCGAGCGCTTCGACCAGTTTGGCAGGGACGCCGTACTCATCGCTGAGGTCGAACCGGCCAGGGCGACCGGCAAGACGAATGACCTCGTTGGGTTCAGCGAGGGTCTCGAAGCTACCGCTGCCATCTTCACTCTTGACGACGCGCGTGATGTTCCTTGCCAGCATCTGGCGACGGAAGCGTTCAGGGATGAGATCGATAAACTGCTCGCCATGCAGAATACGCAGGGCATTCTGCTCGTCCATGAGCGGCTTTTCGGCGCCGGGCAGTCCCAGCCCTGTACCGGAGATGACGACCGAGCCAGAGGGTGGAACATTGCGGTCATACGCGCCGGTCAGGGACCCATCGCGCGACGCGCCTGCTGCGAGCGACCCTGCGCCTTGCAACGCCTGAGCGAGCAGTTTACCCAGTGCTTCGAGCGGGATGCCATTGGCCATATCCGCCTCTTCTATCTGACTTACGGGAGCGGTGGCAGTCACAGCGACCGGAGTCGCCGCTGCGGCCACGGTCGAGCGCGCACGTTCGGCGCCGGATGGTGAGCCAGTATCAGAACCTGTTTCTTCCAGGCCATACCCGGCAGCATACAGGCCACAGAGCGCGTGATTGAAACTCTGGAGCGTGCCAGTCTTCGGATGGTTCGTGAAAAGCGACACGACATCGGGTTTGGTGCCGAGGACATCATCAACAAACCCTTTGAGCGCCTTTTTCGGGCCCACCTCAACGAAGCAGCGCACACCTTCACGATAGAGGGTCTCAAGACCCTTGACCCATTGCACGGGCGACGCGATCTGCTTCTCAAGAATATCCTTGATCTCGGGCACGGTGGTTGGGTAGAGCTCCCCGGTTACATTCGCCACCAGCGGAATACGTGGCGGCGCGATATGGAAGCGATCGAGTTGCTGGCGCAGTGGGCCGGATGCCGGCGCAACGATCCTGGTGTGGAACGCATGGCTCACAGGAATGCGTTGTGCCTGGAAACCTTTCTTCGTAAAGAGTTCGATCGCCTGCTCAACCGCCTTACTGGCGCCACCGACCACGGCCTGATTGTAGGAATTGATATTGGCCGGAACGATGTAGCCGTCAACCTCTTTCAAGGTTTCGAGTACGACATCAAGTGGCGCCATCACGGCCGCCATCCAGCCATTATCGTCCACCCTGACCTTGCTCATCTCGGAGCCGCGCGCAGCCGATGCTTCGAGCGCCTCGGCGAAGGGCATAATGCCGGCGGCATTGAGCGCCGCATACTCGCCGAGGGAGTGGCCCATGACCATGTCGGGTGCGAAGCCATATTCGCCGAGCAGACGATAGAGTGCTGCATCCAGCATGAGCATGGCCGGCTGCGTAATGGCCGTTTGCATCAGATCGCGTTCGGCCTTCTTCACCGCATCAGGGTCGGCGGAGTCAATGTAGATGTAACTGGTGAGAGGCCGACCGAGGATGGGTGTCATCACCACGTCACCCTCTTTGATGACCTCGGCGAAGGCTGGCTCGCTGAGCAGTTCGCGGCCCATGTTGGTATACTGGCTGCCCTGACCAGGGAAGAGGAACGCCAGTTTGCCAGGTTTTGGCCCGCTGCCGCGAAACACCCCCTGAGCCTGGAGCGCCTTCCACGCGGCCGGATTATCAAAGCCCGCCGCTTTTTGCGCCTTTTTCAGGCGATCGATCAGTTCGTCGCGGTCGCCGAAATCAATGACCAGGCGTTGTGGCTGGCGGAGCTCATTCGGGTCGGGAGGAGCGACAGGCGGCGTCCAGCCATCTTCCACCTTGTGAAAGATGGCATCGAGCTTTTCTTTGAGCGCCACCGGTGTTGGCGCGCCAATGGCAAGGATGCCGCGCAACGGCTTCTTCATGGTGCGGCGTGCCGGAGCGGCGCTGGTTGGAACGGATTGCGGCGTAACGGCCGTTGCCGATGCTGGCGGTGGCGTAGGCACCGATGCGGCGATGGCTGCGCTGGCATACACCTTCGGCTCGGTGCGAAGCATGCCCGGCACATATTCCTCAAGGACGATATGGAAGTTCGTGCCACCAAAGCCGTAGGCGCTTACTCCAGCGCGGCGCGGCGTACTGCCGCGTCGTTCCCACTCGCGCGCTTCGTGTAGCAGGTAGAAGGGTGTGGCATTGAAATCAATATTCGGGTTCGGCTTTTCGCAGTTGAGTGTTGGCGGCAGGATCTTGTGATGGATCGCCATCACGGCCTTCAGCATACCCGCCGCGCCCGCACCAGCCTTGAGGTGACCGATATTGCTCTTGGCCGAACCAAGGCCGATGCTGCCGCGCTCGCCGCGGAAGCACGTCGCCAGACTCTCGACCTCGACCACGTCGCCAACGCGCGTACTGGTGCCATGCGCCTCAACAAGCGTCGCAGTGGATGGGTCGAGGCCGGCATCCTGCCAGGCGCGCTCAACGGCGAGAACCTGCCCCAGTGGATTTGGTGCGGTAATACCCTTGCCCTTGCCATCAGACGACGCGCCGACACCCCGGATGACGGCATAGATCCGGTCGCCGTCGCGTTCAGCATCCGCCAGACGCTTGAGCAGGAACGATGCCGATCCTTCACCCATCACAAAGCCGTCGGCGCCGTCGCCAAACGGGCGTGTGCCGGTCGCCGAGAGGGCACCGATCTTGCAGAACTTCACAAAGGTGCTGGCCCCCATATTGCGGTCGACGCCGCCAGTGACGACGGCGTCGCACTGGTGCTGGATGAGTTGCTCGCAGGCCGCGTCAATGGCGGCAAGCGTCGAAGCGCAGGCTGCGTCAGTGATGAAGTTTGGCCCGCGCAAATTGAGCACGTTCGCCACACGTCCCGAGACGATATTGGGCAATTCGCCCGGCATCGTATCCTCGGTCACCGGCGGCAGACGCCGGTCGAGCGCCGCGTGCCATTCAGCGGCGAGGGCGTCCTGAACATCTTTCGGCAGGCGGCGCCAGGCATCGGTGCTTTCGATCAAGCGCAGATATTCGGGGAAGACCACACGTTGATGTGTGATGTAATGCAATTCGCCACCCATGGCCGTGCCCAGGATGACCCCTGTACGGTCGGTATCGAGTGGGCGGTCAGGAAAACCATAGTCCGCCAGAGCTTCAGCCGCAATAGTAACCGCCCACTGCTGGCCTTCGTCCATGGCCGCAGCAACACGCGGCGGGATCTTGAAGCGTTTCCAATCGAAAGTAAAGCCACGCACCCAGCCACCGATCCTGGTATAACTCTTGTCGGGCGCGGCGGGGTCAGGATCGTAATAGTCGGCAATACTCCAGCGCTCAGGCGGCGTCTCACTGATGCTGTAGCGTTTACCAACGATATTGTTCCAGAAGGCGGGCGCACCCATGGCATCGGGAAGGATGGCGCCCACCCCGACAACGGCAATCGCCCGTTCCGCAGAGTCTGTCATATTCTGTCTCTCCACATCGGAGAGGCGGTGGCTCCCCGCCCCTCGCCGTCTCTCTCAATTCACGCCGCCGGGAACGCCTCGACCAGTTTCGCGGCGACGAAGTCCATATCCTCAATCTGGCCGGCCTGGGCAGCGAAGATCGCTGGCAGATTGAGCGTATTTGCCAGATTCGGGTCGGTCTGGCCGGCGCCAATCAGCCAGGCGAGGCCATCGGTCGCCACCTTGTAGGCTGCCATGCGTGCATTAATGCGTGCCAGCGCCTGCTCGGTCGCCAGGTCAAGGCCGGAGGCAATGGTCGGCTTGCTGGTTACACGCTCGCTGAACTTGGCCGCCGTTTCGGCCCAGGCGATCAATTCGCCGAGGCGGAACAGGATGTGCTGATTGCGGGTCAGGCGGTCAATGCGGGCGCGTTCGAGGATACTGGCCAGAGCACGCATCGCAAGTGCGGCAACGCCGGCGCCGTTATTGGGCTCGGCCTGCTGTACCTTGTCGAGCTGTGCGGCCCAGTCGTTGTAATACGCTCCTCTGGTTTTCAGGTGTAGTTGCCAGCGATCGCGCGCGATGGTCCATTCCATAATCTCCGATGTGCCCTCATAAATGCAGGTAATGCGCACATCGCGTTTGATCTTCTCGACCATATATTCTTTGGTATAGCCATAGCCGCCGTGCACCTGGATAGCATCTTCGGCGGCCTTGTTGCCGCCTTCAGTTGCCATATACTTCGCCACGGCGCCCTCGGTCTGTTGCTGGTCGTTGCCGCCGTCAATCGTCTCTGCAACCCATTCGATATAGTGGCGGGCAGCTTCGAGGCGCGCGACGTTGGGCACAATCAGCTTATGGGTCAGCCCCTGCCGCTGGCTGAGCGGCGTCCCGCCCTGGATGCGCGTCTGGGCGTAGCGGATCGCGCGTCTGGCTGCCTCCCAGCCGGCGCCCAGGCCGAACGAGCCGACCATCAGGCGGGTGTAGCCGAACACCGCCGCAGCCTGCGCCAGACCTTTCCCTTCCACGCCGCCGACCAGTCGATCAGCAGGAACGTAGACCTCATCGAGGAAGAGAGCGGCGGTATTGGAGGCGCGAATACCATGTTTATCTTCAGGTTTGCCTTTTGTAAAGCCAGGCGCGTCGTGTTCAACGATGAACCACGAGATGCCACCGGGAGCATTGGCGAGGATGGTGTAGATTTTTGCCACGCCACCGTTGGAGATCCACTGTTTGCGGCCCGTGATCTTGTAGCCGACGACCTTGCCATCTTCTTCGACAGGCACTGCTCTGGTTGTCAGGGTTGCCAGATCGGAGCCGGCCTGTGGTTCTGTCGCGCCATAGGCGACGAGCAATCCCTCCTCGGCAATGCGACCCATCCAGTATGCCTTTTGCTCTTCCGTACCACCGACGGTAATCGGGTCGGTGCCGAGGAATGTCGCGAGCACGCCGGTCGCGATACCGAGATCAATGGCCGCCATGGCCTCTGAGACGCGATAGATATCGTATGCGCCGCCGCCCATCCCGCCGTATTCTTCGGGGATGAAGATCAGGTGGAGGCCAAACTTCTCGGGATCGTAGAGATCCTTGAGCACCTCGGCGGGGAATTCGTCATTGTGGTCCAGTTCGCGGAGGTATTCCGGCTTCAGCTTGCGGTCGGCGTATTCACGCAGCGTCGACAGCACCATGTCGAGCGTCTCGACATCCAGAGCAGTCATCGTATACTCCTCCTAGCAACGTACCGGCGCGGTACACACTTGTACCAGAATTCACGGAAATCCTCGCAGATTGTAGCCATGCGCATTGCGGCATGTAGGAAAGAACTATCTATCGTACGGAAAGATGTCTTCACCCTCCTGTAACTTTTGCAACAATAATGAGTGATATGTTCCAGCAGATCTTCATGTTTCGACGGCCTGTGCTCCTGAGCGCCGCACTTGCGTTGTTACTGGCAACGTGCGTTGCCGCCGGTGCGTGGATCAGCCGTGATGCGCGCGCCAGCGAAGCCAGTCAGCGCGAGTATCTTGCCGCGCGCGCCCGCTGGGACACGCGCCCGTTTCGCGACTACCGCCTGGTCGTTCAGGATGGTAGCTGCACCTATGACGTGCTGGTGCGCAACGGACAGATCAACAGCGGCTACCGCGATAGCTGTAACCTGCGCGCCAGAACTGTCGAGTCGTTGTTCGCGATCGCCGGCGGTAGCGGAGTGCCAGCAACGCACTGCAGCGTCTACGGATGCCTGTGTGAAACCGTGACCAGAGTGGTTGCAGAATATGATACAACACTGGGCTATCCGCGTAAACTCATCATGGAATCGACGCTCAGGCCCAACTGGCGTTACCTGGACTTCTGGCGACGCTTCTTCGCGGACAGGAACACAACGCAGTGCAATGGCGTCAACCGCTGGACAATCAACGTCCTCTACGTTGGCGCGGCAGGCGTCCCCTGACGTACCGATCACGGAGGATCAGCCGGGTGGTTGCCGCTGCGCCGTACATCTGGTTGCCTTTTCCGGACGGTACCCGTGGTGATGCGGAGAAGATGCGGGCAACCGCCAGATGTTTCTATCGGTACCTGTTCAAATGTACCGCTTGCAGCGAGCGAAACGGAGCTGAAGCCCTCTCCCCTCGCGCCGCTCGATTGAGTCGCTTCGCGCGCAAAGACATCCAACCATTTGTTATTCGGACAGGCACGTGCTCCAGATCATGTGCCACGATGCGCCGTCGGCCATGGCGTGCAGCGTCTGGAAGGCAGACGTGTGTGATATGCTGCTATTGTGGCACAAAGTACGAGAGATCGCAATAGCAACCAGCACCGATGTTGCCCACCGGCCACGGGATGGGAGGCTGGTCTTGATTTCGCCCGTTTAACAAAGTACGAACGTACATCGTATGGCAGTCATATAGATTGCGTATCTTTGCGCCGCAGTTCCGCATTCATACTCGATAGGAGCAGGTTCACGAGGGGGATGCATCCGATGGCGCGAATCGTCTGTCTGTCCGACACCCTCTCGCTCGTACGCGCCATTCGGCGTGAACTGGCGGGCGGCGAACACTCGATTCACCTGTTGCCCTGTTCACGTCTAAATGATGCGTTGCGTCAGGCAGTGCGGCAGGCTGCGCCAGATATCGTGCTCCTGGAGTTGACTCATACGCTCGACAACCCGCATATCTACTTCTTCCTGCGCGCCGATCAGGCAACGCGCCACGTGCCGGTCGTACTCCTCTCGTCTATGCCCCATATCGAGTTGTATGCCGACGCGCTGGGCGCGGATGGATTCGTGCATACCCCCCTGAATGAGGCCGAGTTGCACGTTGTGCTCGATACGTGCCTTGGTGTGCGCCGCTCGTTCCCGCCGCATCAGGTGCCAGCGCGGCGACGCGCCGTTTCAGTGGCGCGCCGTATGGTGGCGCGTTATCCAGTGATCACGCTGCCAGTGAACACATAGATCACTTCTGCCAGAGGCAGCAAGCCGTTTCTGTGACGCGAATCAGTACCGGCGCCGGTCGCGCCGTCGTCCTCGCTGCCATTCATACCAGGCAGCAATCGCCAGCGGCACCGTGCTTGCCAGAAGCAGCCAGGACCAGGAGCGCAGGTCGGTGCCCCGCCTGTGCCGATCCAGTGTGTCAGTCGCCTCGCGTGCTTCAGAACCATCGCTATGCAGTGGTGGATCACGCATGGCGCCTGTTGCCTCTCCTTCGCGACTGGCTGGCTGATCCGGAAGTGGCGCGTTATCTGGTGGTGTTCCTGGCAATCCTGGCACCGGTGCAATCGCCACCGGTGCAGGGGTCGATGATGGGTCTGCCCCGGCTTCTGATGCGCACAGGGTGTCAATGTCGCCATATTCAGCCATAAGCCGGCCAATGCGCACGCCACCGGGTGCGGCCGCGTCGGTTTCGAGGCGCACGCGCTCGAAGTATTGCACCGTGCGCTCGATGCCGGTATCTGGATCGGGCTCGGTCAGCGGGCCACTGATTGGATAGCCGAATACAGGGACGCCGCCATACTGCTCAAAGAATGCCTGGAACGCCCCGTTCGCAAACGTATCGGTGTTGAGTGTGGCGCGCCGCCATGCCGCCCCATAACGCTGCTCATAGGCACGCGTTCCGATTTGCGTGCCAACCACGCGAAACGGCCAGGATGCCTGCGGATGCCATTCGAGCCGCTGCAGATCGGTGTGCAATACGTACGTCTCCGTGACGCAGTCACCTGCAAGTTCACGACGTGGCGCGCCGCGCGGGTACCCATAGACAACCAGCGCGTCCAGCACCGAACGTGGTATTGTTCCACCAAGGGTGCGGTACTGCTCAGCAAAATCGCCGCGCAGGTGCAGATCTGGCCGCTCAGCGAAGGAGAGTGACGGGCATACCTCGACGATGCTCGCAGGCGGATCGGGGGCGATCTGGCGCGCGCCGCCCGGATCGCGCATCATCGCGCGGACGTGACCGATAACCGGCTCATACCCTTGTGACGGGATCGGTGCCGGGCGCGTATCGCCGTCAACATGGATCGTCGGCAGGTAGCGATAACCGGTGAGACGCGCGCTCCCGCCGGCGGCGCGCGCAATCCCAACATAGAGAATCACCGATGTTGCGGTGAAGAGTTGATCCTGGTACGCCCCCTGTGAGGCCAGGAAGTTGGCCAGCGAATAGGCCACCAGCCCGCGTCGCCCGCCGGCCTCAACCAGGTCCACCGGCTGCAATGTGTGCGGCTGCGCGCCAAGAATGATATCCGCACCGGCGGCAATCATGGCACGTGCGCCTTCCAACTGGTACTCGGCCGGGAAGAACTGGTATTCCTGCCCCCAGTGCGCGGCGACAATGACAATGTCGGTTTCGCGCCGCGCCTGCGCGATGGCATCGATCACACCCTGACGCACGCCGCCCTGCGCACCGTAACTATCGGATTGCCACAGCAGGTTGACCTGGCCATATGGGTCGGGGATGCCATTCATTCCCCACGTGGCTGCAAGAAACCCGACCCGCACGCTGACCCCATCGCGGGCAAATGTGAGGGGGAGATAGGGCGGGCGCGGCTCTGATGCCGCAGCACCGGATACGGCTCCGTGGTGCAGGATGCCGCTCTCGTCCAGGACGCGCAGAGTCGCGTCGAGGCCTTCCGGGCCGCGATCGAGAATATGGTTGTTGGCGGTGGAGACGACGGTGATTCCGGCGTGACGCAGGGCGTGTGCAAGGCGTGGATTGAAGTTGAACAGCGGATAGCCGCTCAAGGGGCTTCCCTCGAGCATCGCGCCGTCAAGGTTGGTATACGCCATGTCGGCAGCCTGCAGAAATGGACGGACATAGTCGAACAGCACGTCATAGCCCTGTGCTTCGCCAACCAGTTGAATGTTCTCGTGGGGAAAGGCATCGCCGGTTGCGGCGATGGTGAAGTGGACCTCGCCCGCGTCGCCGGTACCGCAGTCGTTGAGTGTGAGCAGTGGTTGGTCCAGGCCATCGGCGCGCTGCGCGGCTGCCGGTGTACCTACCAGCGTGACGCCGGCGATTGCCAGCGCGAGTGTGCTGTGTGTGAACAGCCGCGCGCATCGAGAGACGATCGATACCGGATTGCTTATCGTTCGCATATGTTGCTCACCAGATACACGATCGCATACGTGCCCATCAAAATGACAGATAGGATCTCATTGCGAGTGTAGCGACGCACTCTCCCGTCTTCCGGGTCATTGCGAGCGGTAGCGAAGCAATCTCCCGGTGCGAGTGGAGATTGCTTCAGCCACGTCGAAGCCGCGCACGAGTTGTGGCAACTGGCTGATATGGCCGAAGGGATCGGGGATATTGCCGACCGCCATACGTACGCCAAAGCGAGCGCATGTGGCACTGCCTTGCAGCAGATTGCGGATGTGCGACTCCGGGCCGGCAAGAAATTCATCGGGGAGAATGTGCCACGGGCCGATCAACAGGCGTCCGGCGTGGATATGCTGCTGAAGACGGTGTTCCTGATCAGGCCGAACCGCCAGGTAATCATCGATCACGATTGTCTGGCCGTCCAGCATATAGGAGCGGAACGCTGGATCGTGATCGAGGATGTCGAGGAGCCGATCGATCAGCCGAACCAGGCGCAGGCGGAACTCCTCAAACGGCTGGTACCACTCGCGGTCCCAGTGGGTGTGCGAGACGAAGGTCAGGGTGTGGTGCGACATGACTGCTCCTTATGGTCGTCTATCACCGGCTGCCCGCTGATCTCCGCCGCTGCGGCACCTCCTGCTTCTGTCGTTTCCCCGGCATGCTCCTGGCCGGGATCATCCATCGCTGGCGAGGCATCGGTTGCGTCCATGTGCTCGGCGACTGTGGCTGCGGGCGGCGTTGCTGGTGCATCTGGCGCTTCAGGGATGCCGGTTGCAGGCACTGGTTCAGGCGCTGCCGGCCAGCGAGCCACGTCGGCCAGCCGTTGCTGCACAAGTGCGTGGAGTTCCGCCAGGTCCCCGGCGCAGGTATCCGGCGCTGAGATCAGATGCTGGCGCGCCGATTCCAGCCGGAGGTTCATCAATGCGAGTGTATGTTGCAGGCTATCACGAAGCGCCATAACCGCCTGCTCGCGCGCATGAAACTCATCCATGCGCGCCAGCAATGGCGCCACCCGTTCAAGCTCATCATGCGCCGCAGCAAGATCGCGGGTGAGCTCATCGCGTTCATGACGCTGATCAAACTGCAACCGGATGTACAGGAAGATTGCAACCAGCCACGCCACGACCGCGACGAGGCCGGCAGCGACGGTCCATTGCCGTGTTGCCAGCGTCTGGTACAGGCCAATCGGTCCAGCCAGCACCAGCGCGATAGCTGCAAAGGGCAACCACCAGCGACGCGGCGGCAGCACCGCGACGACCTGCCCCATCATGGCCAGCAGGGGGCAGGCAAACCAGGCGCTCGATGGCAACAGGGCGATGACCAGAATGAGTTCAACGATCAGGACAAGGAGCAGGTCGCGGTACAACGGCGGCCATGCGCCGGTGCCATGCCGGACGGGCGCCCACAGCCAGCGGTGCGCCGTCAGAAATGCCAGCGTGAGCAGTGTGAGCCAGAGACCGCGTGCGTTGAGTAGACCGCCCGGGTGCATGGCGTCAAATAGCCCTGCGCCGAAGGCGATCACCAGGAACACGTCCCAGAATACAGCGAAATGATGCCGCCAGCGGGGAACGGCGCCGATATGCGTCTGCGCGCCTGCAATCTGCCGGGACACGGCTCTGAGTAGTCTGGTGTCAAACATAACGCCACTCGTCCCCTACGCGAATCAACCCGGGTCTGGACAGGAGGGTCGCGCCGTCGGGCGGTTTCGACGCGAGCCGTGCGAGTGTGCGCCATCGCAGATTGTACAGGCGCCGGCGACCTGCTCGCCTCGGGTGAACCCCCTGGCTGCGCGTGTGATCCGATATTCACCAGAACGCTTCATAAAGGCGGCCGTCGTCGCCAGAATCCGGTTGCCTGCTCGAATGCGTGCGCCAGTTGCAGCACGCCGAGATCGTCGTGGTAGCGCCCGACCAGTTGGAGCCCGACCGGGAGCCCATCCCGGGTAAAACCGGCTGGAACGGATATCGCGGGCAGGCTGGTAATTGAAACGAAGTAACAGGAGCGCATCCAGTCAATGTAACTATCCATCACCACACCATTGATCTCGCTCACGTATGGCTGCTCGATCGGGAACGGCGGAACCTGGCTGACCGGTAACGCCAGGAAGGTGTAGGTTTTCATAAATGTGCGCAGGCGGTGATAGAGCACCGTGCGCAGGTATTCGGCGCGCCCGATCTGCGGGCCGGAGAGCGCACGTCCCTGCTCGACGTTCCAGATGACCGTCGCCTTGATCTGGCTACGGTGGGTATCGACCAGTTCGCCGTATGCCTGTTCGAACGCCCAGGCACGCCACACTTTGAATGCCTCGTCAGCACCGCTGAAATCGGGCTCGGCATCCTCAACGATACAGCCGATGGCTTCGAGCATCGCTCGGGCCGGTTCGAGCGTCTCAGTCACGCGCGGATCGACGGGCAGGCCGCCAAGGTCACGGCTCCAGGCCACACGTATGCCACGGAAGTCGCGGTCAAGCGGCTGGTGGAAGATCGCGCCCGGATCGGGCAGAGCGATTGGCGAGCAGGGATGCGGCCCGGCCATCGCGCTGAGCAGCAGGGCGGCATCGGCTACGGTGCGCGCCATGGGCCCCTCGACGCTGAGTGTCTGCCAGGCATTGCGATCGGAACAGTGCGGCACGCGCCCCGGCGACGGGCGGAATCCAACCACGTTGCAATAGCCTGCCGGGTTGCGCAACGAGCCGCCAGTGTCGCTACCATCGGCGATTGGCAGCATGCCGCAGGCCAGCGCCACCGCCGCGCCGCCGCTACTCCCGCCGCATGTTTTCGATGGATCGTATGGATTGCGGGTAGCTCCGAACACCGGATTGAAGGTCTGCGAGCCGGCGCCGAACTCAGGCGTGTTGGTTTTGCCGACCATGATCGCCCCGGCTTCTCGTAGCCGTGCGACGAGCAAATCATCGCTGTCGGGAACAAAATCGGCGAAGATTGGCGAACCAAAGGTGGTGCGGACACCGCGGGTCTGCACCAGGTCCTTGTGCGCAATCGGCAGACCGTGCAGCGGGCCGATGGCATCGCCGCGCTGCAGCGCGGCGTCGGCGGCGCGTGCCCGGGCAAGCGCCTGTTCCGGGATCAAGGTGACGAGCGCGTTCACGTGCGGGTTCACGTGCTCGATCTGGCGCAGGTGAGCTTCCATCACCTCGACACACGAGAGGTCGCGATTGCGGATGCGCCTGGCGAGCTCATCCGCTGAAAGGAAGCAGATGTCTGAGGTGTGAGGCATGGCGATCACGAACTGCTTGCCGGTACCAGCAATACCACGATGAAGAACACAATGCATGCCAGGATGACGAACGCCAGCTGGATGTACCCCATCACAAGCCCGGCGTTTGCGCGTCCCTGACCGCCGAGTCGCCCACCGGAGGCGGCAATCTCACGCCGTGCCATGTGCCCGGCGACAACCGCAATAATTGGCGCGATGATCGGCAGCAGGAACCAGCCGATGATACCGAAGACCAGGCTGACCGTCGCGGCGGTACTCACTGGCGGGTTGATTGGAGCGACCGAGATCGGCGCAACATAGTGTGGTTGATCCAGCGGCGTTGCCGGCGGGAGGGGTGGTGGGACATACACCGGCTGTTCTGGGGTGAGCGGGCCTACACGCGTCGTCGGCATCCCGGCGCTCGATACGCGCAGTTGCATACCGCAGAACGGGCAGAACTGCACATCCCCTTCGAGCGTGCCGCCGCAGCCTGGGCAGGTCATAGGGGTCCTCTCAGTTCGCGTACCTTACCGGCGATATCAGCGGCAGTAACAAGTGCCTCGCCTACCAGTACGGCATCCGCTCCCCAGTGCCGCACAAGCTGTATATGCTCAGCGCTGAAGATGCCGCTCTCACTGACAAGTATCGGGCGGTTCTGTGCCGGCAGAAGCGCCGCGAGATCACGTGTCGTCTCCAGCGTGGTGACGAAGCTATGCAGGTTGCGATTATTGACGCCGATGATCGTTGCCCCACACGCCAGCGCGTGCTGAAGCTCGGTGGCATCGTGAACTTCGACCAGCGCCTGCATGCCAAGCTCGCTGGTTAACGCCAGCAATTCGGTGAGTATGGTATCGTCGAGCGCGGCGACGATCAGGAGTACGGCATCGGCGCCATAGGCGCGGGCCTCGATTACCTGGTAGGGGTCGATCACGAAATCTTTGCGCAACAGGGGGAGTGGCGGCACGGTGCCACGATCGAAGAGTGTGCGAATACCTTCCAGGTACTTGATACTACCCTGAAAGAAGCGGCTATCGGTCAGCACCGAGATGGCCGCCGCACCATTGCTGGCATAGATTCGCGCCAGCGCCAGCGGGTCGAAATTGTCGATCAAGACGCCTCTGGATGGTGATGCTTTCTTGACCTCGGCAATCAGTGCCACGCGATCTGCCAGGCGCAATGCAGCGGCGAAGTCGCGCGGCGGCGGCGCAGTGGCAGCGCGCCGCGTAATCTGCTCAACGGGTACCTTGATGCGCTGGCGTACCACCTCGGTTCGCTTGTGTGCCAGGATGCGCTCAAGGAATGACTGGCTGGAGTCGGTCATCGGGCGCCCTCGTGCGGTGGAAATACCGCATTATTGTAGCATGCGTTGTGGTGTGCGCCGGAGTGAAGCCTCGGATAGTGCCCCGCCGCGCGTTTCGTCACCCGTCGTCCTGGAGCAGCCCCAACGCTGCCTGCACCTGTGGATCGTTCTCGATATCGTAGCGCCACCATTCGGCGTCAACCACAAGATCTGGCTGCACGCCGTGTCCTTCGATCAGCGAACCATCCGGCAGGCGAAACACCAGTTCTGCCAGCCAGAAGCGCGAGCCGTCATCCAGGTCGTATCCGATCAGATTCTCCGTGTTCCCCGCGCTTGGCATGCCGACGATACGCGCTCTGCCACGCACCTGTAATCCAGCGGCAAACATCTCGGCAGCGCTGGCGGTTTCGTCGCCGGTCAGCACGACGATGGGCACACCCTCCAGAAGTGGCAAGGTCTGCCCCGATGGCACGTCAAGGCTGAAGGAACGGTTGCGGCCGCTGCTGCTGCCAATAGATCCACCATCGATAAACAATCCGAGCGTGCGCCGCAACAGGTCGATTCGGCCACCGCCGTTGCCGCGCACATCGAGAATCAGGCCGTCGAGCGGGCCGGATTGGTTCAGTGCGGCGATCGTGGCGGCGACTCGTCCATCAAGTTCCGCCAGGGCAAAGGTATCAATCAGCACCAGTCCAACGCCGGTTCCCGGTAGTCGCTGACCTTCCACACTGGGAAACGCATCGGGCGGGATGACCTGGCGAATCACTGTGACATCGCGCGGCGGGCGCTCACCTGAACGTACGCTGAGGCGTACCGGCGTTCCTGGCTGGCCGCGAACCATACTGATCGGGCCGCCCGAGCCGAATGCGGTCGTATCGCTGATCGGTATGCCGTTTACCGCGATAATCAGATCGCGCGGTCGTAACCCTGCCTGCTCCGCCGGGCCGCCGCGCGCCAGCCGGGTAATCATGACCCCATCCGGTAAGGTGCGAATCATTGCGCCGATTCCGGCATACGCCAGCGCGCCGTCGAAGCGCGCCATTTCTTCGGCGACATCCTGTGGCGTATCGAAGCGCGTATGATCGTCGCCCAACCGGCCGATCATCTGTTCGATCAGCGCATAGAACTCGGCTTCTGTACCGGCAGCGACCACCAGTGGCTCGAACTCGCTGCGAACCGCTTCCCAATCAATGCCGCCGTAATCTTCATACACGTACCGGTCGCGCACCAGGGTCCATATTTCATCAAAGATCGCCGTACGTTCATCAGGCATCAGCGCTGCAAGCGTCGGGGTCGGGATCAACGGATAGGGCGTGATGGTCGGTGTCGCTGTAAGCGTCGGCGTCGCCGTTGCGGTGGCAGTCGGGGTGGCGGTGGCAGCCGGGGTGGTGGCCGGCGTGGCGCCGGGGAGGGGCGTCCGATCCGGAGCAGGCGTCGGTTGCGCGCTCACCACGCCGGTGGGCTGGCGGATGGATGCGGAATCAATGCTGCATGCCGTCAGCATGGCCGCCAGAAATAGACAGAGCAGGCGCATGGCGCAACTTTCAGTACGATTTATTCTATCTGTCGTGAGGCCTCTCACAGCGTACCAGGGTATTGTACACAATTGCCGGAACCTCTAGCAACAATACCTTTCAAATAAGGCGTTCTGCACCGCACAGCCCCCCACCCGACCTCCCTCCGCCGGGGGGAGGAGTCGGACTCCCTCCCCCGGCGGGGGAGGGCCGGGGTGGGGGTGACGGGCGTATGTGAAAGGTATTGTCTCTAGCAACGTGTAACAACCTTACACCTCCGTGGGGCGTGTGGCGCGCAGGAACGGCGGCGCGTCCGCGGATCACGGTTGCTGCTCGGCGCTGTGGCGCAGGCTACGGGCCAGCACGAGAATGCCGAGGCCACTGGCGGCAACGGTCAGCAGGGCAAACTGGAGTGACGCCAGTTCGGCGAGCCAGCCGACCAGCGGTGCGCAGATCACGAATGAGAGGTAGGTCATCGCCATAATCGCCCCGGTCACTGCACCGCTACTGCCGGGCGCGCAGCGTGATGCAGCACTGAGTGCCGTCGGCACGACGCCTGCAACCCCCAGGCCGGCGAGTGCAAATGCTGTAATCGCGACCGGCAGGTTGCCGGGGATCATCAGGAGTGCTCCAGAGAGGACGACCAGCGCGCCGGAGACGATCAGTGACACGCGTGCGCCAGAGCGCGCCACGAACGGCGCATTTGCCAGGCGACCGACGAACATCGTACCGTTGAACAGGGCATACGCCGCGCCGCCGATGAATGCTGCCGCGCCGAGATCACGCAGATGGATGACCGACCAGGTGTTTGCCACACTTTCACCGACAACGCCGAACATGCTTACGACAGCGAGCGCCAGCAAGAGACGCTGCCGGGTAAGGAGGCGCACCGCAGCGCCCGGATCGTTCTGCGTCGTGTGCACAGGTGCGGCTGGCGGGTAACGCACCGGCAGGGTAAGGAGCAGTGCAAGCAGGCACAGACCGGCGTGCAGCCACAGGATCTGACCATAGCCCAGGCTGGCCTCGAGCAACACGCCTGTTGCCAGAGCGCCAACCACTGCGCCACCACTAAAACCGGCGTGCATCAGATTCATGACCGTGCGTCCGGTCTGCTGCTCCCAGTCGAGCGTCGCGCTGTTCATCGCCATTTCGACGGCGCCAAAGCCGAGCCCGGCCAGGGCAAGCGCGCCAACGAACCCCCACAATTCGCCAGCGGCTGCAAGGGCCAGCGACGATGCCCCCAGTATCACGAGGCCGGCGAGCACCAGGCGCTTCTTGCCGAACATGGCCGTCAACGGTCCGCCAAGCAACAGCAACCCCACGGCGACGAGTGGCGGCAGAAGCTGTGCCGACCCGAACGCGCCATCGCTGATGCGCAATGCCTGGATCATCTCGGCCCAGAGCACACCCTGGCTGCCAATGGTCAGTCCAAACAGGACGAAGTACCCCATGATCAGCGCCAGGGCAACCTGCGGGCGCCATGCCGTCGCGTCCGGCGCGAGCTGTGCGCCGGCGAGCAATGGTGGTTTCACGAATGCTCCGATCGGGTTCTTACCGCTACCCTGCCCTGAGCCGCGCCATTCAGGCAGCATACTGCCGCATCGCACAGAATGACCGCGCCCACCGGCAGCATACCTCGTCGATGTCAAAGCGCGGATTGTGCTGCGGCGCGTTGATACCGTGCCCATCTCGGCGACAATTCGCGCGGTGCGCACTTCCTGAAACCGAGTTCCGGATGCACGGGCAGAAGCGCCATTATATCATTGGCAGGACTGATGCGGTTGTTCTGGTGGGTGCGCCTGGCGTTGCGCGGTTGCCTGCGGGATCGTCAGCTTTCCAATAATCGCGTGACGCTGCCATGCTGGAGGGCCTGGTTCTCGAGGCGTTGCGCAAGCCAGTTCTGATGCCGGAGACGCCGCCCGAGTGAGGTTGCAAGATTCTGCATCAATCGCATCCCGAGCGCCGGATCATCTTCGGCGAGTGTGTTCAGCGCCTCGCGTGTCAGGATCAGAACGACGGTTGGCTGGGGGCCGGCGCGTAGATCTGCGCTGCGTTCGGCGCCGTCCAGCAACGCCAGTTCTCCGGCCACCTGGCCGGCTTGCATGAATGCGATCCGCATTGGCGGCTGATGTGGGCCGCCAGCCGTCGTCGCGCGTAACCACACCTCAAGCAGACCATCCTGGACGAGGTACATCTCGTCGCCGTGAGATCCTGATGCGGCGAGATGCTCGCGTGGCGCCAGCACCCTGCGCTGCAGCAGCGATGCCAGGCGCATGCGCTGGGTTTCGTTCAGATGGCCGCCGATCTCCGAGTTGTTGAGGAACTGGGCCGTGGCTCGTAGTTCGGTGATGTCGTGAGACGCCGCTGAGAGATTACCACGTTCAGGTGGCAGGCCGAGGAACAGGGCGACATGGCGCAAGGTCGCGTCAGGCTGTTCAAACTGAGGCCAGTGGCCGGCATTGGGGATAATCCGCAGGTCGGCAGCGGGCCACTCCACAGCCACTGCCCCGGCATCACGCAATGGCACAATATTGTCTTCAGCGCCCCAGATCACCAGGGTTGGCGGTTCGACGGCCTGGAGCTGACCACGCAGGTCACCGTGTCGCATCGCCTGGAAACACGCAGCACGTACGCGCCCCTGGCCGGGGCGACGCGCATCCTCCCGAATACGGCGATAATCTTCAGCCGATACCTGGGCGCGCTCGGCAAAGTTGGACGGCTTGAGTAGATAATCGGTATAATCAAGCGGCGTCCTGGCAAGCAGATGCAGCAGCCATTCGAGCGGCGGGAAGCGCTCCGCGACGACATGCGGGCCGATCAACAGGTTGACACGCGACGAGAGCCGCCCGCTCAGGGCCGGGTTGAGCAGCACCATACGCTCGACGAGCAGGGGATAGCGCAGCGCCAGGGTTGTGCTAATCTGGCCACCCATCGAATGGCCAAGCAGAAGTACCGGCTGTCGCGGGCTATACTGTTCGATCAGGCGCGCCACCAGATCGGCGTAGCCGGCAATTGTCGGCGGATGGCGCGGCGCGGGCGATCGACCAAAGCCGGGCAGATCGATGGCGATGCAACGGTAACGACGGCTCAGCGCCGGGAGCACCGGCTTCCAGGTATAGGACGAACTGGCCCAGCCATGCACCAGAAAGGCAAGGGGTGCGTTCTCCGGGCCGGTCATGTCGAGATGGATGTCCTGGCCGTCAATCGTATGGTGCGCCATCATGCCCCCGGTTGCAGGGCCGCCCACGACCGCTACCGTAGGGGCCGCCGCATTCGCTTTCGATTGTAGTAGGGTACCGGTGGGCCGTACAGGGCGCTGGCTTACAAAACGATTGCAGTCAGGTGGTATGAACCAGTGCAGGCAGGCGCCGGTTGATTGCATCGAGGATCGCGCGTGCCATCGCATACAATGGATCGCTGCGCACTGCGCTGATGCCGAGCATGGTTTCAAACCCGCCTGCTGTTTGCAATTCGAGGTGTGCCAGGCATACCTCGAGCGTACCGAAGGTCTCACGCCCGATCCGCGCGATGCGCAGGCCAACCTCGGGATCGAGGAGCTGGCCCAGCGCCGCAACCATTGCCTCGCCAACCAGCATATCAGGTGGCATCGCATCGGCGCGTCCACCCTCGGCGCTCCCTTCTACACGCCTGCGACCGATGCCAAGCACCGTTGTGACGCGCATACGATCGTCGGCCAGCGCCGAATCGACACTGAGCAACTGGACCCGTGGTTGCTGGACCAGCATATCGGCCACCTGCACCAGGCTGATCTTGCGATGGCTGACTCGCACACCGCCACGTACCATCAAGATCGACTCGATGTCGCGCACGATGGCTTTTGGCGTACGATCGGGCGATCCAAGGACGTGCACCTCATCGATCTGGCCATCCTCGCTGCATACCACGCGCACACCCTGAACACCACGGACCTGTTTGATCAGTTGCTCATATGCGATCGGGCTGAGTTCGGTGATATCAGTGTTGCTCATCGGTGACGATCCTTTTGGGTTACGACGCCGCCGGCGTATCGGCATGCGCGCCGCGAACCGTTCGATAACACAACCAGCACACGCCAAGGGTCAGGACCACGTCGCCAATGCTGAACACATTGGCAAATGGGACCCATGCCGGAACGGCGAGGATGTCGGTCAGCAGCCAGAGTTGTGCCGTATCCGTCGCCCACGAATTGTTGGCCATCGGGCGTTCACCGCCGCTGTACTGGACAATGCGCCCCGCATAGGCGGCGCTTGCGGGCGATACCGGCATCGCGCCGCCGTTGGCGGCGATGGCCACGGTATTGAGCAGCAGGCCGGCGGCCATGAGCATCATACCGGGGATGTGGCGATTTGCCGCGACCCAGATAATCAGGACGCCCATCGAGAGCAGGTACAGCACCGGGATCGTATCCGGCGGCAGTGGTGCGGCACCGACAGGGGTAAAGATGACGAGCTGGAGCCCGATGGCGGCCAGTGCGAGGACGGGCCAGCGCAGGCGCAATGTGGCAAAATGGCGCAATGACCCACCCTGCAACAGGGCAACGACAATGACGGCGATAACCACGACGGCCCGTAACATGCAGTTCCCCACGTATGCGCGGTAAATAATGGGTTGCATTATAGTACACAAACACAAGTTGCGTGTGTATGGCGAACGCTGGCCGTGCAATCATGCACGTTGTCGTTCGATAACGGCAGGGAACGCGATCATCACTTGAAGGCTGCATCTCCATCACGCATACTGAGGCCACCGATCCGCCTACGGTTATAGATCGAGGATGGCCCATGATTGATTTAAGCACAACATATCTTGGCCTGTCGTTGAAGAACCCGATCATTGCATCGGCTTCGCCGCTCTCGAAGAGTGTGGATGGTGTACGGCGCATGGAAGAGGCGGGTGCGTCCGCCGTCGTGCTGTTTTCGTTGTTTGAAGAGCAGATCAGCCACGAGGAGCGCGAACTCGATCACTATCTTTCCCAGGGCGCCTACAGTTTTGCCGAATCACTCACGTATTTCCCTGAGATGGAGAGTTATAATCTTGGCCCGGAGCCGTATCTTGAGCATGTGCGTACCTTGAAGCGAAGTGTCAGCATCCCGGTGATTGCCAGCCTCAACGGCGCCACGCATGGTGGATGGATCGGGTATGCGCAGAAAATTGAGCAAGCGGGTGCTGATGCGCTGGAACTGAACCTGTATGTCCTGGCAACCGATCCGGATGTCAGCGGTGCTGAACTTGAGGAACAGTACGTCCGGCTGGTGCACGACATTTGCAGCCAGGTGCGCATACCGGTTGCGGTGAAGATCAGCCCGTTCTTCAGCAGTATTCCGAATATTGTGCGGCGTTTCAGCGAAGCGGGCGCGAAAGGGCTGGTGTTGTTCAATCGCTTCTACCAGCCCGACTTCGACCTGGAGATGCTTGATGTTGTGCCGAACCTGAGGCTCAGCACGTCCGACGAGTTGCGCCTGCCGTTGCGCTGGATCGCCATTCTGTACGGGCGCGTGCAGGCCGACCTGGCGCTGACCAGCGGTGTGCATACGTCGGAAGATGTGCTGAAGGCGATGATGGCCGGTGCACGTGTGGCGATGATGACATCCGCCCTGCTGTCGCATGGGGTCGGGCGCATTGGCGCCATTCTTGCTGATATGCGCGCCTGGATGGAGGAACACGAGTACGAGTCGATTCAGCAGATGCAGGGCAGCATGAGCCAGCAGGCGGTCGAGAATCCGGCAGCGTTCGAGCGCGCCAACTACATGCGGGTGCTGAACTCGTTCTAGCATGCCCAGAGATGCGCGGCGCCCGAAGCGCCATGCTCATCGGTGGGGGGGAAGGATCATCCTTCCCCCTTGCTGTTTCACGAATGGTTGCTCTTGCCGCGGAAGTGCGCAGCGCGGCAAAGTGTCTGGTATACTACTGCCAATCTCAACGACGAGCGCGCCGGCAGGTACGCCACGACAGTTGCGTGTGCGTTGCGGCACGGCAGAAACCTGAGGAGGGCGACCCATGCATGAACTGATCATCGTCGGCGGCGGTGCAGCGGCACTGTCAGCCGGGATGTATGCCCTGGGCAAACAACTTGATTTTCTGATGATCTATGAGTCGCTGGGCGGCAAAGCCGGCTGGCGCCAGAACCTGGTCGGTCAGGAGGAAGTCGAATACCTGGCCGGTGAGGAAGCGGTACGGCTGTTCGAGCGCAAAATCGCCATGCAGGCCGATCACACGCTGCGCGATACGGTAACGTCGATCCGGCGCTCAGCCAGCGGTTTCGAGGTTGAGACGCGCAACAGCGGGGTGATGGAGGCAGCAGCGGTGATCGTTGCGACGGGTGCCCTGCCGATGCGCCTCAATGTGCCGGGAGCGCAGGAGTTGCTGGGCCAGGGGCTGGGCTATTCGGTCACCACCCATGCGCATCTGCTGGCCGGCAAGACGGCGGCAGTGATCGGCGGGACACATCGCGCGTTGCGTGGTGTCGCTGAACTGGCGCGTACGGCGGAGAAGGTGTACCTGATTGTTCCGGAGTCGAGCCCGGTTCCGCCGCCCATGATGCATGCGATCGGCAATCGTGCCAATGTTGAGATCCTGATCGGCTACACGGTGGAAGAAGTTGCCGGGCCGATGAATGTAGAAGAGATCGTGGTCGTGCGCGACGGACAACGACGGCGGATCGCTATCGATGCCGCTTTCGTCGACGTAGGATTGAAGCCGCAGAGCGAATGTGTTCGCCAGATCGCGCGCACCGATCAGGATGGGTATATCTGGGTCGATGAGCGGATGGCGACGACGGTGCCCGGCCTGTTTGCTGCCGGTGACGTGACGACGGCATTTGGCGAACAGGTGTTGATTGCCATTGGTGACGGCGCACGCGCGGCGTTGAGTGCCTATGATTATCTGCTGGCACGCGCGCCGGCCGCCGAGAGTGCAGCCGGCTAACGCGCGGCGTTCGGCGCGAAGGCTGATACGTGCGCAACCGGAGGGACGCGCCGGTCGTCGTATCAGCGAGGTGCCACACGTCGTCAGACGGGCGATTCGGCGTTCTCAGCAACCAAGAAGGGAGGGAATCCGCCGTGAGTGAGCAAGTACCCAATCCTGGCCAGCCCGAGCCGGAGAAGGAATCCCCTGACCTGCTCAGTGAACTACGGGAGGTGGGGCAGCAGATCGAGGCTGCCTTCCGCGCCTTTGTCGAGAGCGATCGCGCCAGGCAGATGCAGACCGACGTGGCGCGCAGTGTTCGTGAGGTGGCTTCTGTGATGCGCGATGCCGCTCAGAAGTTGCAGGCCGATCCGCGTATCCAGCAAGCAGAAGAACGTGGTCGCCAGGCAATCGATCGGGCGCGTGAGAGCCAGGCGTTCCATGATCTCCAGGAAGCGCTGGTGAATGGTCTGTCACACCTGAACGTCCAGTTGCGTAAGCTGGTTGAGAAACTCGAGGCGGATCGCGTCGCTTCGAGCAACCCGCCAACTGAGCACATTCCGGTTGACCAGGAACCGGCTACCGGTGAAACGACAAAACTGGATCAGTAGAATGTCCCATGGCCCGGTCCGGCTGCCGGTTGTTGTGGCTGTACCCAGGCAACCGGCAGCCGCGATCATCACTTCGGCGTTACCGTAGGAAACAAGAACAGGCATCAGCGTATTCCCCATGCCAATCGACAGTACTATTCGAGCACCAGTGGTGGCAAAGCGTACCATTCATGTCCTGTTTACTCTCGACTGCGAAAGCATTGCGATTCGTAGCGCCAGAGAAGGCCCGCGCACCTGGGAGCAAAGTGCCCGCGCGATTGAAGGGTATTGCAATCGCCTGCTCGCTGCCGGTTTCCCGCCGACCCTGTTCCTGGCGCCGCAGTGCGCCATCGAGCACACGCCGCTCCTGGAGGAGTGCGCCTCTCGCGGTGTCGAGCTCGGGCTATACGTCAATCCACTGCAGGTCGCCAATGGCCGTTACCACAACTTTCTCGGCGCATTACCGCTGGACACACAGCGCACGTTGATTGACCAGGCTGCCGAACACTTCGCTGATGCATTCGGCGTGCGCCCGCGCTCGTTCAGGCCGTGCAAACATTCGGCGAGCGACGATACCTACCGCTTGCTCTACGAGCTAGGTTTTCGCCAGGGATCAGTGGCACAGCCTGGCTTTGTGTTGCCGCGCCTGGGGGTTGACTGGGAGCATGTTGCGCCCCATCCACGCTATGTGGATGGCAGCCATCATGAACGAACCGGCGACTTGCCGTTCCTCGATGTGCCGGTAACCACCGATCCGGATCAGCGCCAGATCAATAATCTGCCGTACGAACTGCGCGTTGATGCCGGTACGCTCGAAGCATTGCACCAGCCAGTGATCGAGCGGGCAATAACCCGGATGGAGGAACATGGCGCCGAGTTCTGCGCCATCTGCTTCACAACCGATAACCGCCCGGCGTACGACAGGTCTGATGACCGCCATAGCCAGACGCTTGATGCCATTATCGAGTATCTTGATACGCTTGGCGCACGCCACGAGATCGTACCTACGACCCTCGCTGGTGCCCACGAACGTTACCGGGCGTCGTTGCAGTTGCGATGACGGGCCGTGTCCGCGGCTGAGTACGTAGTCTTATGCAGCACCTCGCCATCCTGCTGTCGTTTCCTGTGGTCATCTGGCGCCGTTTGTTGAGCCATCCGGGGCTGGCCCTGGCAGTGTGGGCCGGTCTGACCCTCACGGTCGGCATGGTGGTCAGCATTCCGGTCTATGCCGAGAGTTCCGGCTACCGCATCCTGCTGGCTGCACTTGCCGAGCGCGCCATGCGCGACCCGCTGCCGCCATTTGCGATGGTCTATCGCTATGGCGGCGCGTCTGACCCATCAATCTCCTGGCAGCAATACCTGATCGCCAATCAACTGGCGGGTAATATGCAGGCAGCGGGCATTGACCTGCCGGCTCCGCCGAGTGTTCGCTTTGCTGCAACCGAGAAGCTGCGGGTTGGCTTTACCGATGGTCAGGGGAAAGAGGTGTTGTTCGCCCGCATCGGTTTTGTCAGCGGTATCGAGCGGCATATCCAGCTGGTTGATGGTGCATTGCCGCGTCCCTTCACTGGTGCAGGGCCACTGGATGTGATAGTCTCCGAAACAACGGCATCCAAGAATACGTTACTGGTTGATGACCTGTATCTTGTGCAATCCACTGGCCGCGGGCCGCGCATCGAGGTAGTCGTGCGTGTGGCAGGGATCTGGCGCCCGGCCGATGCCGACGGCAGTTACTGGTTTCAACCACCGGCGACCTACAGTGATGTGCTGCTGGTGCCGGAGGAAAGTTTCGTCGCGCTTGCTGATGTGCCGGATGCGCGGTTCGTGACGTTGATGTCATGGTATACGGCCATTGACGGCAGCAGTGTGCGTAGTGGCGATGTTGAGCGCTTACGGAACCAGATCGCGCTTGCGTCGGCAGATATTGAGCAGCGACTTCCGGGAACCGAGTTGATCCGCTCGCCGCTGGAGGCGCTTGAACGTCACCGCGACCAGGTGCGCGTTCTGACCGTGACCCTTGCCCTGTTCGCGGTACCCCTGTTGACCCTGGTCGGCTACTTCATGCTACAGGTTGCAGAACTGACCGTGACGCGCCAGCAGCAGGAGATGGCCGTGCTGCGCAGCAGGGGGAGTTCGCGCTGGCAGGTGATGGGTCTGGCGCTTGGGGAAGTGCTGCTCCTGGGTGCGGCGGCATGGGTGGCGGGGTTGCCGCTTGGCCTGGCGCTGGCGCAGTTGATCGCCTGGACGGTCTCATTTCTTCAGTTTGCCCCGCTTGATGTGCCGGCGCCCTCGTTACTGGCGGCCAGTCCAGGGCATGCGGCCCTGGCCGTGATCCTGGCGCTGCCCGCGGTGCTGTTACCGGCATCGAGTGCGTCCAACCGCACGATCATTTCATACAAGAGCGAACGCGCGCGTGTGACGCGCCCCCCATTCTGGCAGCGCATCTATCTCGATCTGCTGCTGTTGATCCCGGCTGTATACGGCTATCAACAACTGCGCCTGAGCGGCATGCTTGGCGTGCCGGGCGTGACCGTTGCGGCTGATGATCCTTTTCGCAATCCGTTGCTGCTGCTGGCACCTGCATTAATGGTTTTTTCAGGCGCGTTGATTGCCCTGCGGTTCTTGCCGCTGCTCGTGCGCTTGCTGGCGTGGGCACTGGGCGCGTTGCCCGGCGTTGCGCTGGTGACGGCATTGCGCTTTCTGTCGCGTACTCCCAGTGCGTACGGTGGGCCGGTGTTGCTGATCATGCTGACACTGGCACTGGCGACGTTCACATCGTCTATGGCGCGCACGCTGGATCGCTATAGTGAAGAACGGGCATACTACCGTGGCGCTGCCGATGTGCGACTGGCATATCCTGGCGCGGCGATCACCTCCGCGAACATTGCCGGCGACCGCGAACTTACCTCTACCGATGGCGACCTCGACCTGTCGGGTGGTACGTTGAGCACGACCGGGGAGGCCGATGTCACACCCAGCACAGCGTATCTGTTTGTGCCGATGGAGGACTATCTCACCATTCCCGGTGTCACCGGCGCGACACGTGTTGCGCCGAGTAAGGTCGAGATAACCGTCGGCACCAATCCAGCCGATGCCGGCATTTTCTACGGTGTGGATCGAACCACGCTGGCGGCGGTGCTTGCCGACTCATGGCGGCTCGACTACGCTGAGGATTCGCTTGGTGCATTGATGAATCGCCTGGCCGATGGCCCCGACATGGCGCTGGTGTCGTCATCGTATGCGCAGGCCCGTGGATTGCGTGCCGGCGATCGCTTCGTAGTTGCCATGAATGATCGTGGTGAGACCCAGCAGATTACATTCACCGTGGCGGGCATCCTCACATACTTTCCCACCCTGTATGATCAGGGGCCGCCGTTTGTGATCGGGAACCTGGAGTATAGTTTCGACTCGCAGGGTGGCCAGTATCCGTATGAAGTCTGGTTATCACTCACCCCCGATGCTGACCGGCAGGCGGTCATGGCGGCAGGAACCGGGTATGGGCTGCGCACGCTGCGTTCGTCGCCACAGGCGTTGCTTGATCTCGACCTGCGCCGTCCGGAACGGCAGGGGCTGTTCGGCCTGTTGTCCGTCGGGTTCCTGGCGATAACGCTGGTTACGGTTATTGGCTTTGTCGCCTACACGCTCCTGTCGTTCCAGCGCCGGCTGGTTGAACTTGGTGTATTGCGCGCGATCGGGCTGAGCACGCGGCAACTGAGTTTCTTGCTGGTTTTTGAGCAGACGTTTGTGGTTGTGTCCGGCGCAATGCTGGGAACGACGCTTGGGATTGTGGTAAGTCGGTTGTTTATCCCGTTCCTGCAGGTGCGTACCGGCATGTATCCTGAGACCCCACCGTTTGTGGTGCAGATCGACTGGGAACGTATTGCCCTGGTCTATAGCATCTCTGGCGGGTTACTGATCGCGACGATTGTTGCAATCGTTTTGTTATTGCGCCGGATGCGGATCTTCGAGGCGGTCAAACTGGGTGAGGCCGTGTGACGTGGGCTCTATCGAAGCGGCGCAGTCACTGTGTGCAGGTGGAAGTTCGTAAGTACTGCTTGAAGAACATCACAACGTCTGGTACCATAGCACGGGTACGTACGATGCAGGTACGCACATGCGTGAGGAGCATGCTCAATGCGCCGACTCTCCGCTTTGTTCTGGACGTTTGCTGTAACAGCCGCATTACTGGCAGGCGTCGCACACGTCATTGCGTCAACCCCCACGAGCGCTGCAGCGCCGCAGGTGCCATTGCTGGCGTTGACCCAGACGGCGGAAGCGACACCGCCGCCCGACACACCGGTACCACCGCCCGACACACCGGTACCACCGCCCGACACGCCGGTGCCACCACCCGACACGCCGGTGCCGCCAACCCCGGATCAACCAGGGGGAGAACGTCCGAGTACCCCGACGCCTGTAGCGGCGCCACCTGGAACACCAACACCCACACCGACGCCCGAGTTGCTGGAGGCTACACCGACCCTGACACCAACGCCGGTACCGGTGCCTGAGGCCCTGCCCACAACCGGTGCACCGGCCGTAGATCTTTCGTTGGCGCTGTTGCTCCTGGCGCTGGTCGCCACGGCTGGCGGGTACCTGGCGCGCAGTTATGGGCGGCGATCCTGAGCGCGACCCCTGCGCGCATATCATCGCCGTTTTCGTTGAGATTGCCGTGTGCCATGATCACTCGTCTTGCTCTCGTTCTCACCATTGTGATCGGATTGCTGCCGATTGTGGTGTCATCCGGTCAGGCACGGCCGGATGATCGTGTGGCGCCGGTTGTGCAACCGGAAGACGGCGGTACGCGCATCACCTGGCGCCCCGCACCGCCGGCAGACCTGACCTTGCCGGTGGAGCCCCATCTTGTGACGTTGCGCTTTGCCGAAGGGATCGCAATAACGCCGCGCGTGCTGGCACTCGATGATGCGCCGTGGGCCGGTGTTACCGGCGAGCTTCCCGGCGCGCCGGTGCGCGTTCTGCGTGAGGCGCGCCAGAGTGGCGAACGGCTCGTGGTGCTGGCGTTGAGCCCGGTGTATCTGCGCGGCAACGAGGCGCGGATTGTGCGCCTGCTCGACATCCACGTTCCGGTTGCTGCTCCGTTCAATCATGATCTGGTCGCTGCCCTGGCGACAACCGGCCCGGTCGTGGCACCGGCGAGTGTTCCACCGCGCCCGCCGGCTTTTCCTTCCCTCCCTGCCGTTCGAGTACGCGTGAGCATGGCAGGTATGCAGGTAATCACCGCCGTTCGACTGGGTGCGGTAATCGCCGGCGAACCCGATCGCATCCGCCTGAGCCGGGGTGACGTCGAGATTCCCATTGAATTACGCGATGTTGATGGCGGCGGGTGGGGTGGGCCGGTGGATGAACTACGTTTCTACGCGCCCCCGCCGGGCGATCGCTGGAACCAGAGCGATACCTACTGGGTCACGCTTGCAGATGGTGCGCGCCTGCGCATCGGGTCGCGCACCGTGACAACGGCGACGGGCGATGTGCCGTCAACCGCGCTGGAACGTGGGGTGCTCCGGGGCATCACCTACTATGACTCCCGTTATCCCGGCAGTGATGGCGATCACTGGTTTGCAGCGTCTCTTGATGCCGAACCCGGCCAGCCTGCCGATCAGCGCTCCACCATGACCGTGCCGCTCACGACGATGTTACCGCCCGTGAGTGGAAGCGCCACACTGGACGTGAGTACCAGCGCGCATACCGCAACGGCGCGCAGCCTCACCGCCACGGTTGAGGGCGCGGGCGATTCGTCGGTTACCTGGAGCGGCGTGGTGACAGGTACCCAGACACTCGATGTGCCGGTTGGCTCCACGGGGGTGGCACAGGTGCGGCTTGTGCTGACGGCTCTCGGCGGATTTGGCATCGTTGCTGTGGATCGGGTCACGTGGCAGCGCCCGGTTCAGTTGATGTTCGGCGGCAATGGCGCGGTTTTCAGCGGCTCAGGTGGTCAACGCGCCTACCGATTCAGCGGCGCGCCAGCCGGTTTCAGCCTGTACGACATTACCGATCCGGCGATGCCGGTGCTGCTGCAGACCGCCAGCAGCACGGTGTTTGAAGATGCGCAGGCGGCTCGGACATATCTGGTGACGGGTAATGGAACCCTCCATGCGCCGCTGGTTGCGGCGTATGCACCCGTGACCCTCCCGACGGCAGCCGATGCACTCTATATCGCGCCCGCGGCGCTGCACACAACGTTGACGCCGCTGCTCGATCTGCGACGGGCACAGGGCTACCGTGTGGAACTGGTGGACGTCGAGTCAATATATGACGGCTGGAGCTACGGTCAGGTTGATCCACGCGCGATACGTGCCTTCCTGCAACACGCGAAGAGAACCTGGTCGGTGCAGGCGGTCACCCTCGTCGGTGACGGCAGTTCCGACCCGTTTGATTACACGGCGCGTGGGCCAAAGAATGTCAATCTCATCCCGCCTTATCTTGCGCCAGTTGATCCGTGGCTGGGCGAAACTGCCTGCGAGACGTGTTATGCACAGCTGGATGGTGACGATCCAACCAGCGACCGGTTGCCGGATCTATGGCTTGGCCGGTTACCGGTAAAACAGGCTGCTGAACTGCAGGACGTGGTTGCCAAGATTGTTGGCTATGAGACCGCTCCGCCAGGCGGTGCCTGGCGTGCGCAGATGATCTACCTGGCAGACGACAAAGATGCAGGTGGAGACTTCGTGTCACAGGCAGAGCAGGGTATCGCTCTCCAGCCGGCAGGTATGGCAATCCATCGGGTCTTCTTTGGGGAAGGTCCCGGCCAGATTGGGCAGGCATCCGCAGCGCGGGCCGCCACCCTGGCGCAGTTCAGCAGCGGCGCGGCAGTCGTCACCTATTTCGGGCATGCCCATCAGCAACAGTGGGCAGTGACAGCATTGAGCGAACCGAACAACTGGCTGTTGCACCGGTCGGATGTACCGTTACTGGAGAACGGCGAGCGATTGCCGGTCGTGTTATCGCTCACCTGTCTCAGCAGCGCGTTCCAGTGGCCGTCATACATCGGCGCGACGATTGATGAGACGCTGCTATTGAAACGTACTGGCGGCGCCGTTGCTGTATGGGGGCCGACAGGGCTGGGCGTCTCATACGGGCACGACCGGCTCCAGCGTGGCTTCTACCGTGCGCTGTGGGCCGCCGGGCCGCCGGAACGCGGTGGAGAGCGCGCGGTACCCCTTGGCGCCCTGACCGAGGCCGGTATGCGTGAGCTATTTACCAGCAGCGCATGCTGCCAGGACACGATCTACACATTCGCACTGCTTGGCGATCCATTGACCCGGCTGCGTGTCATGCCCGGCTGGACCACAGTGCTACCGCTTGTGCAGCGCTGATAGGGACATAGCATCTGTGCCGCGTTCCAGCAGTCAGCGCCCAAGGTTGCGCCAGGCAATCCGTTCGGGCATCAGCGCGACGTTGACCACATCCAGACGCGCCGTTCCCAGACTGCAATCTGCAATCGCACTACCCCATCTCATCCGCAGTAGCATCGGCAATCTCGACCATGCTGTTGACCGGCGTTGGCGCGCCTTTTATCCTGCCCCGGGCCCGCAACTGGACGTGGTAGAGGCCAGGCGGCAGACCTTCAAAGCGAAGCGTCGCCGGGACACCGGGCACAACGATCGCCTCCTGGGAGGTGCGGCGTCGTGCAGGCTCAACCGGCTGCAGGGTGAGCTCGACGCCGGCAGGCGCGCTGGTATCGCGCAGGGTCACCGTCGCCTCAAGCGGTTCATCGCGCGCGATCAGCGGTTCAACGCGCAGCGACAACGCCGCGCGGGCCGGTACCGGCCCGGCCAGCAGCGCCTGTGCGCCTGGTACCGTCATCTGCGTGATAGTTGCCAGTAATGGAGTGAGGGTCATTGCGTTGTTGGTCAGCCAGCCGTGCTGTTCAGCCGCAAAGCGTGGCAAGGTAGCGGCCTCCACATCGCTGAAATCGCTCGGAATTGCTGAAACGCGCGGCACCGTGCCATCGCCGTCGGCCAGCGCGGCATCGAGACCAGTGGGCGGGCCATAGCTCAATGCGACGCCTGACCCTGCCAGGAAGGCCGACTGTGGTGTATCCTGGCGGGTGCCGACCCACGGAATCGTGCGGAGTTGATAGCCGGATTGCTGCCGGTTAGCAAAGGCTGCCGCGCGGATCGCCATGTGGAACTCCTCGCGGGCCGCACGCGCGCGGGCGCGGTCAATGTTGGGAAGACGGTCAGTATCTGCCGGTCGGGTGAAATCACCGTCAACCTGGATGCACTCATAGATCGGCAGGAGCTGGTAGAGTGACGTGAGCGAGCGTGCGACAGCAGTCATATCAATGCCAAGCTTCTTGACGCCGTTGCCAAGCGCGTCGACGGCATTCAATGCGCCGCGATGGGGCGTACCGATGGTAATCAGGCCGATCGTATGCGTCCAGCCGCCGAGCGCCTCCATGTAATAGCGCGCGACCAGGCCACCCATACTGTGGCCGATCAGGATCACTTGTGCGTCGGAAGCACCACTCGACTCGCGCCAGCGCGGTAACTGGCGTTCGATGAACTGCTGCAATTTGCGCGCCGTTGCGCGGTTATCGCGACGCCAGTCATACGGGAAGGGGAAGAAGTTCTGGTGGGCCTGCGGATGGGCAATGTCGCCCTGGACGACTCCAATGAAGGCGCGCGGGATTGCCTTCAGGATCTCGCTATACCCGGCACTCTGAACGATGGCCGGTACGCCATGCAGATCGTTGAGCACGTTCGACGCCACAATACCGTCGCCCAGGTCATCCTTCTGCCAGTCGTCATCGTGCAGGGCCAGCGCATTGAGCGAGCCGCCGAGGGCCAGGCGCAGTGCGGCGATATACTGCCAGACCGGAACACCCGACAGCGCCCAGACAGGTTTACCGTCCTTGCGCAATTCGCTGCCCATGATGCCCGGCAAGAAGATAATCAGGTGCCGCAGGGGCTGGATAGCAGTCATTGCTGAACCTCCTGTACTTGTAGACTCCGCTGATATCAACGGCATTTCGCCGCTATGATCGCATACCGGAGGTTCCACGCGGACAGGGAGGGGCGCGATCAGGAGCGACAGGCGGCTCGCTGTGCATTGTGGTGCAGGGGCGCGCTACCGGCGTTGCAACGAGCATCTGCCAGACTCTACCACGTTTTATGCGTCACGACAACTGCTGGAGTATGGTATCGGTAGTGGTATTGTTCCGTCGGCGGAGCGACAGTGCTGGCGAATGCGGGTACTGTCCCGCCGCCGACTCTTCATCTCGGCGGCCTCCTCCGCGCCCCCGGTTGTGACCGGTTACGCAGCCTGGTACGCGACACCTGATTCATGCCGACATGACCGATGGCCCATCGGCGCGTGCACGGTCGCGCACTGCCTCGGCGACGGCGATCCACCCCGCAACCGTCGTCGGGCGTGGAGCGCGGCTTTGGAGATAGCGCTGGACATCCGCCCAGGCGTTGCCGCCGATCACATCAGCATAGCGCGCAAAGAAGCGTTGTTCGGCCTCAGCGGCGTCGCGTGGCGGAGCCGGAGGCGGTGTGATGGCCGGTGCATCGGCATCGAGCGGTTCAACGTCAGTTGCCGGTTCCAGGCTGGTTTCGGCGGCTGCGGCGTTGGCCTTGCGCCGTGGCCTGGCGTCGCTCTCGGGCGCCTGATCGGGGTACAGGGTTGCCAGCGTAGCCGGGTAGCGCCGGCCATACTTCAGGTGTGCCGGGCGCGGCGGCTTGATGATCGGGGTGATCGCACGTTCATCGCCGTCGCGCTCGACCAGCAGGATGGCATCCGCTTCATAGGCGATCTGGTCATCTGCCAGCACACGCAACCCCTCGTCGTGCAGGCCGCCGTCGTCCTGGGCGCGATACTTGCGCGCCAGGTGACCGATGATGATGACATGGAACCCGGCGTGCTTCAGTTCGGTGAGCCCGGTGTACACCGCCTGCATGTTCCGGTTGACCGAGGCGTGCTCATCGTACCCAATCCCGGTCTTACGATCGGTTTCCGCGCCAGCGCGCCGCTGGGCATAGGCGCGCATCGCCTGGAAGACCTTGGAGATCGAGTCGAGCACGACGGTATCGCCCGGCTTACCTGAGGCGCGGATCTCTTCCATCGCCCCGGTGAGTGCGCGTAGTGAGAGGGATTGCATCACCTGGATGCGGCGATGAATGCCGGGCTTGCCAGCCAGGTTTTGCGCCGCGCCTTCGGTGTCGAGTACCCACAGTGTGCCGCTACGCCGCGCTGCCGCCGCTAGATGTGACTTGCCGGCGCCTGCCTGGCCGGTCAGGATATACAGGCTGCCGGTATGCAACTCGTCAATACGCTGAAACATCTCGTCCTCCCTGGTGTTCGAACAGATGTGCGTATTATAGCAAATATGTTTGACTATGTAAAGGGGGATGTGGTGAGGGTTCAGGGGACCTGGAGCCTATCCGAAGAACACAACGCCTCCTGTCATCGCGCAGCAACGCAATCTCCCATCTTTCAGGTCATTGCGAGCGCTAGCGACGCAATCTACCGGCACACGCCGAGATTGCTTCGTCGCTCACGCTCCTCGCAATGACAGGCCGTCGCTGACGCTCCTCGCAATGACAGGCCGTCGCTGACGCTCCTCGCAATGACATGCGGTGTCTGGATGTCATTGCGAGCGCTAGCGAAGCAATCTCCTCATCAAACG
>Ga0272446_1000593_pt1 | contig 55754 bp, 27 predicted proteins | sample YNPCB0061_FD_194587 | JGI IMG/M metagenome (GOLD analysis project Ga0272446, IMG submission 194587) | Hot spring microbial mat communities from Yellowstone National Park, WY, United States - YNP-CB-006-1 | ecosystem: Environmental > Aquatic > Thermal springs > Hot (42-90C) > Sediment | place... | reverse complement strand
GGCGGAGAATTTGCGCCGTCGTGGTTTGAGGCTGCGACGACAGCCGCACCCTTTGCCGCAGAGGGCGCCGCCAGCGCGTCAGCGACTCAAGCGGTTGATTTGCTTGGCTCGTCGCTGCTGCCGACATGGTACGCCGCCCCCGATGAGGCCGGGTTTGACACCGTTGCGCGCAGCAGCGCGGGCGGTTCTGACTTCGAGTCGATCTTTTTCCGGCCCCTGCAACAGGAGGGAGCGGATCAGTGCGCGTCGTCTGGCAATGTGATGACGCTGGTCACACCGCCCTACCCTGTGAGTCGCGGCAACATCTATGGCGATGTGTACACGGTTACTGTCCGCAACGACAGCACGGTGCTCACGACGACGAATGTCACTGTGCGCATCGATCCCAACGTTGGCTTCTATTACCTGGGTGGCTCCGCCGCCGTGGAAAGCAACCTCAAGGGATCGCTGACTTACACCGATTCCGGCGCCGGGCTGCCTGGCGATGTGGCATTCATCGCCGTCACGGGCGACATCACGCAGACAACGCTTGCGCCGGGCGAAATCATGACCTTCACTTTCAAGTTGGCGACCGATGGGAACGCTGAATCGGCGCAATTGCTGGAGGTTCGACTGTACAGTGGCGCCACCTATTGTGCGGTCGGTCAAGTCCAGAATGTTCAGACTGTGCGCGGCAACCTGACCGTGCAAAAGTCGCCGAATATTCGCTCGGCCTGGCTGGGCGATGTGCTGAGCTGGACGGTGACGCTGCGCAACACCGGCCTGGGCACGGTCTACCATGCGCAGTTGACCGACACCTTTGGCGCTGGCTATGTCGGCGCTGATTTGAGCCAACTGCCCACCGCACCGATCACACTGGAAGCGGGCGCCTCGGCGACCTATTACGTCACCGGCACGGTCAATGCCTGCCGGGAGTTGACCAACACGGCGAAAGCGTGGTGGTCGATCGGCAACCAGGACGCCACCGCCACCATCACCGACCCGGCCAGCAGCCAGGTCGATGTTCGTTTCAATCTGGTGAATCCGAGTGTTTCACTGCAGGTGTCGCCTGGCAACATCAACATTCCGTTCTGCACGCCGCTGACGCAGACTGTCACGATCACGGCCACGGCAAGTGAAGCCGCCAAGAATGTCCAGATTTTGGCGAACACACAATCATTCAGTGTCAGCAACGTTAGCGCCGGTTGGCAGTACACCAGCGGAGTCTTCACCTATGTGGGAGGCGCTCCTGCCGGCGTGATGTACAAAGATCAGCCGATCGCGTTGACTTTTGATCTGGTTGGCCCGACGGCTTGCACCACCAGCAACAACACGCTTAGCTTCCGCCCCACCTACCAGAATGCGTGCGACGTGTCCTTCAACGGTGCATCGGTCTCCGCGCCGGCGGTTACGTACGCCGCTGATCGCCCAACTTTGAGCGTGACCCAGTACGCGCCCTATGCCGTGCGCTCCCGCGGCGCCTTCACCTACGTCGTCACGGTGGATGCCACCAATCTCCAAAACATCACCGACACCATCTTTGTCACCGACGTCGTGCCAGCGGTCTTTCGCATCGATAGCGTTAGTGTGCTCAGTGGTTCGGCTGTCATCAGCGGGCAGCAGATTTACTGGAGCATCGATACACCGGGCAGCGGGAATCTGAGCACCAGCATGGAGATAGCGGTGACTGTGCGCGAAGATGAAGCGTGTCAGGCGTACAGCCAGCAGCAAAACGTCGTCTCTGCCACGGCGCCGACCTGTCCGCAGTGTGGGCTGTTGCAGGCGGAGTCGATCGGCTACACCTATATCGAAGACGTGGATGCGCCGCTGATTGGCACGAAGACAGTCTCTGGCGACAGGGAGGTCTGCGGTGCAACGGGCTTCCTGTACGACAACAGTTTCTATGTCAACCTGCCGGTCAGCACGACTTCGCTGATATTCACGGAGACGCTCGGCACGGCGGCGGGCTTCGTTGGGCTGGCTACGCCGCTCACGTACCAGACCGGCACCCTGAGCGTCACCCTCAACGGCATAGACGCCACCAGCCTGGTGACGATTGTCCAGCAAACGCCCGACCTGGTGGTTGACATGAGTCGCCTGACCGAGCTGGTGGCGGATGTCGAGATCACGAAGACGAGCGCACCGGCAGCCGTGAATGCAGGCGACAGCGTCACCTATACGTTGATCGTCACCAATCACGGCGCTGCGGTCGCCAGCAATGTCTTTGTGAGCGACGCGATCCCGGCTGGATTGACCAACGTGACCGCCAGCGCCAGCCAGGGCAGTTGCACGACGGCGGTTGCCTGCGCACTGGGCAGCCTTGCCGCGGGCGCCAGCGCGGTCATCACGATTGAGGCCACCGTCAATACGGCGCAGGCGGCGGATATCGTCAACGTGGCGTACGTCACCCATGATGGGCTGGACAACGCCATTGTGCGCAATCAAGTGCTTGCCCGCACGCAGGTGACGGCGACCAGCCCCCTGACGGCGACCGATCTGAGTATCGGCAAAGTGGGCGCCCCGCCTGAAGTGACCGCCGGCGACACCGTCACCTACACCGTGGTGGTGACCAATGCCGGCCCCTACACCGCCAGCAACGTTGTCGTCGTTGATGCGCTGCCGTTCAGCTTCACGCTGGCCAGCGCCACATCCAGCCAGGGGACATGCAGCGGCGCGCATCCACTGACCTGTGCGCTGGGCGAGCTGGCTGTCGGCGTCACCGCAACCATCACTGTCGTGGCGGCGGCGGGCGCCTCCGTCACCGCCGATGCTGTCAACACGGCGCAGGTCGTCGCCGACAACCCCGACAACAACCTGGCGAACAACGCTGCAACAGCAGCCACCCGTGTCATCCGAAGGCTGCCGCTCGCAATTCAGTATCGTGTCGTGGCGCCAGGCGAAGCATTGGGCGGAGATGTCAGCCGTAGCTGGCACGACTGGTCGCTGCTCTACGTCGACGGGATCGGCGAGGGGTCATGCCGAGGCAACAACACCCTCTACATGGGGGCGCCGACTACGATCTATCGCAGCGATCTGGGCATCGACATCAGCACGGGCACGCCCAACGCCTGTGAGCCGCAGATGGTTACACTGAACGTCACCGGCAGTTCGCCAAATGCCCTGGCGGACAACCTGGTGGTGACATTGACGTTGGGCGCCAACGATGTCTACACGGTTGCTGGCTATGGTGGATTCTTTGCCACCAACCCGCCGAGCACGGTTATCTCAAATGGCAATCAGATCACCTGGACCTGGGACACCGCTCTGCCGATTACAGCGAACGGCTCGATCAATGTGCAGGTTTTGCGGCCCTGTGCAGCGACGGGCAATCTCACTGCGCAGACTTCCTTCCAGGATCGGTGCGATGCGACGCATCCCGCCAGCGCCGTCAACAGCTATACGCCGACGAAGCCCGAACTCTATCTCTTCCTGACGCCTGCGCAGTATGAAGTTGTCGACAAGACCGCCGTGTGGACAGTCTATGTGATCAACACTGGCGACGGTGACGCAGTCAATGCGCTTATCACCAACACGCTGGGCGCGGGTCTGGCGTTCAGTCGCTCCGTGATCAGCGGCCCCACTGGCGTCATCACCACGACTGGCGTGGGCGACGGCAACGATGTCCAGTGGCTGGCGCCGCGTCTGGGCGTCGGGCAGCAGATGCGCATCGATGTCTACGCTGACGTAATTGCCTGTGGCGGCCTGACGATGCAGGCGTTCGCCGACGCCAGTTGTCTGAGTGGAACTTGTTCGGCGGTGGGACCGCAGTCGATCAGCCTGTTGCGTTCGCCCGCCGCTTTGCTCTCCAGCAACCGTCAGGTGGCTGTGCTGCCGATGTGTGAGAGCGGCCCCATTGAACTGATCGTGCAAAACGCCTCCGCTGGCGCCACCGAATATAACTTCGTCATCACCGAGACGGTGCGTTACGCCACCATCCTCACCGAGACGCTGCGCCTTACTGTGACGAACCGCGCCGGAACCGTCATTACGGCGACGAGTGCGTTCACGCCGGTGATCACGACCGACGGTTACACGCAGACAATGGTGTGGAACTCGGACAACCTGGCGCCCAACGATCCGCTGCGCACCATCCTGGATGAACGCGCGGCGGGCGACATCATCCGTATTGGCTTCCTGGTGCAGTCCGATTGTTACTCGGCTGACCAGGCGCAGGTGCAGTCCAAAGTCACCGCCGTCGAAGCGTGCCAGGCGCAGTTGACCGCCAACGAGAACGCGGTGACATTGAATGTGGGGGAGCCGGAGCTGGAAGTGACCAAGTTGATGCGCAACCTCACCGTTGGCGGCAGTTACAAGAGCAACAATGTCTACGCTGGCGCTGGCGACGTCGTTGAGTATCAAGTGACGGTGCGCAATCGCGGTCAGCAGCAGGTGACCCATCTCTTCGTTGAAGATCAATTGCCGCCGACATTTGAGCTAACCTCGCTGTCGCCGCTGACCTCCAGCCAGAGTGGTTCGCCGCCGCTGCTGCGCTGGCATGAGGGGCAGACGGTCACCTTGCAGATGAATGAGATCGTCAATTACTACATCACCGGCACGATCTCTGCTAATGCCTGCAACCTGCCGAACACCACCAATCAGGCGTGGGCGTACTACGGTTGTTCAGCAGACTTTAACGGCGTGTGCGCGGCAGCGTCTGGCTCGGTGACGACCACCTTCAGCACCAGCCCATCGCTCTCGCTCTCCACGCCAGCCGTCACCATCGACCAGTGCAGCGGCGGGCCCATTGTCGTGAACTTCCCCAACAACGGCGCCCGCGCTGAGAACGTTGTGATCACCTACACCCTGCCGCCGGGTCTTGCCTACAACGGCCTTGCCTCCGGCGTCTACCCCACGCCGACGATCTCGCCATCGATCGGCGCAACGGGTGCAATCACCTGGTTCTATCCTGTGATCGGCCAGGAGGTCACGACCAACACCTTGCGCTTCAACGTGATCAACGCGGCGGGCGTCTGCGCCGCCTCCGGTCTGATCACCGGGACGGCGCAGCTTGGCTACGGGGATTCCTGCGGCAACCCGCGTGCGGATGTCGCCGCCAGCACGACCGACATCACGGTGCAGCAGTCCAGCATCGCCGTGGGGCTGACGCCGGTGACGCGCACCGTCGTGGTCGGTCAGCTCTACACATGGACAGTGACGATCACCAACAGCGGCAATGCGCCCACCAACAACCTGCTCGTCACGGCCACGGTCGGCAACGGCTGGGAGATGGTCGCCGGCACAGCGGGCAATCCAGGCGGCGCTGTCCCGGTGACCACGACCGGCAGTGTGAGATGGGCGGTGGGCGCGCTGGCTGCCAACAACACCACGTGGACGGCCACCTACAGCGCGCGCGCCCTCGACGCAGCTTCGGATTACCGCACGGTCGTCACGGCAACCACGGCTTGCGCGGATGGCGGCTGTTTGCAGAGCGACTCCTTCACTGCCTACGACACGCCGATCAACGCCTTTATCAAGACGGTGACCCCAGCCAGCGCCACCATCGGCGATCTGGTCACCTTCACCGTGCGCGCCGATCTCTTTGGCAACGTGTCCTACACCAGCACGATCGTGACCGACAGCCTGCCCACCGGGCTTGGCTACGTTGCGGCCACGCTGTATGTGGACACGGATATTGATGGTTCACCGACCAGCCAGCTTCTGCCGCCGACCAGCGCGCCCGCTGCTCTCGCCAGCGGCGCCATCGTCTGGAGCGTCGGCAATCTGACCGGCGCCGCCGCCATGACCGGCGTGATCACCGCCGTCGTTCAGAACCTGATCACGACGACCTTCCAGAGTAACGTGCTCACGAACACGGCGCAGTTGACCTACCGCGACGATGGCCAGCCCTACGCCTTCGCAGACAGCGCAGCGATGACCGTCACCGAGCCGATCCTGCACATCGGCAAACGCTATGTCACGGCGGAGGTCTGTTCCGCCGCGCTCTTCGAGGAGAATTTCAACGACGGCGTCGCCGACGGCTGGACAACGAGCGGCGGCGCCTGGAGTGTGGTTGGCAACGCTTATCGTGTCACTACGTCCGGTGCGGCAACTGCGCGCGCCGGCGCAACCACCTGGAGCGACTATAGCTACTCCGCCATGCTCTCTTCCAGCGACACGGACGGCGGCGACATCGGCCTGATCTTCCGCGCGCAAAGCGCAACGCAATACTACCGCTTCCGCTGGAATCGCAACGCGGCGGGCAACGCGGGCAGCTATGTCGTCGAACGCGTCAACGGCGGCGTCACAACCATCGGCAGCGCCACTGGCAGCTACTACGATCTCAACCGCTGGTATCATGTCGAGGTGCGTGTCAGCGGCAGTCGTTTCCTGGTTTTGATCGATGGCGCGCTGGCGCTCGACGTGACTGACCCGGCGCCAATCTGGAGCACGGGCAATGTCGGCTTCTATGCCGACGCACAGAATGCTGCCTTCTTCGACAACGTGCTCGTCACCCGCTACGATGAGGCGGGTTGCAGCGTCGGCGCTGGCGAGCTGATCACCTACACGCTCACGATCTCCAACCTGGGCATGGCAATGGGTCGCGATCTGGTCATCACCGATGCGATCCCCACGGGGACGAGCCTCCACACCTACACCTTTGCCAGCAATGACCCTGCCGCAGCGATCACCGGCGCGCCGGCCACGAGTCCGGGCGCCACTGGCGCGCTGACGTGGACGGTCAACCAGCTGGCGCCGATCGCTCCCTTTGTCACGAACCAACACACCGCGATCACGCTGACCGTCGTGCTGTCCGTCTCGCCGGTCATCCCGGCGGCCAATTTGCTCACCAACCAGGCGTCGCTGGCTTACGATTCGCAGGCGGGAAGCGGCCCGGTCGGCGTCGAACGCAGCTACAGCGGTGGCAGCCATTCGACCACCGTGCAGACCGTTGATCCGCCTGGCTTGAGCAAAGTCGTGGCCCCCTTCACAGCCACCATCGGGCAGATCGTGGTCTACACGATCACCGTGCCCAGCACGCCGATCACGGCGGCGCTGACGACCATCACCGTCACCGACGAGATCAGGCCAAATCTGCGCGTCACCGAGGCGGCCATCGTCGCCAATCCTGATCTGGTGACGCCGGCTGTCGTCTTCAGCGGCCAGCAGGTCACGGCTACCTTTGGGCGCATCGAGGCGGGCGCACAGGCGCAGATCGTTGTCACCGGCGTCGTCTCCAACTCGGCGATCAACCAGGATGGCGTGGTCGTGACCAACACGGCGCAACTGCGCTACACCGATGGCGTCGGTGCGCCAGGCGCCAGCCACGTCCTCACCAGCAATCAGGTGAGCACCGAGCTGGTCGAGCCGGTGCTACAAATCCAGAAAGCGGCAACGCCAAACACTGGCCTGCGCGCGGGCGATCTCGTCACCTACACGCTGACGGTGCGCCACGCGCCGACCAGCCGCTCGACCGCCTACCAGGTCGTGGTGACCGACGTTGTGCCTTCCGTGCTCGACTATCTGGAAGACACGCTGCAAGTGTCTTCGCCCAGCGGGAGTGTGATCTCGACGACAGTCGGCAACAGTCTGACGATCACCGTCACCGAGTACCCGACGCCGGCGGCGCCGATCTACATCACCTACACGGCGACCGTGATCCAGGGCGCTGAGCCGCGTTCGACCTACACCAACACGGCCTTTGTGCGCTACATCAGCCTGCCCGGCACAGAGGATGCGCGCACGGGCAGCGGCGTGGGCGTCAACGACTACATCACCAGCACGCAGGCCTCGATCCAGACTGCACCCTTGCAGGTCAGCAAGACGCTTGTCAATAACACCGACTACACCATCGGCGATCTGATCACCTACACCGTGCTGATCACGCTGCCAACCGGCACAACGCGCGACCTGGTCGTCACCGACACCGTGCCCGCCGGCCTGCTCTACGTGGCGCCGACGAGCACAGTGATCGTCACGGCCACGCCGAACATCACGCTCACCTACACGATCACGCCTTCGACAGGGGACGGCTCGACCTCTTCGCAGGCGATCCTGCGCATGCTCGCACCGGTCAACAACACGACTGGCGCCAGCGCCGTGCTGACGTGGACGATGCAGCTGATCGTCGTCGATGACGCCAGCCGCACGGTTAACTACAATGGTGCGATCAAGACGAACGCCATTGCCCTCACCTACGTCAACGCGCAGAACCAGACTTTCAGCCTGAACAGTACATCGGCGCCGACCACGATCTACGAGCCGCTGCTGCACATCGGCAAGAGCTATGTCACCGATGACGCGTGTTCGGCGACGCTGCTGCAAGAGAGTTTCAACAGCGGCTCGATCCTCGATTGGACTTCCAGCAACGGCGTGTGGACGCCAGGCGGCGGCTGGGTGCGTGCACCGTCCAGCGGCGCGTCGATCCTGTCACGCAATTCGACCAGCCTCACCGATTTCAGCTATTCGGCGATTGTTTCGGCAACATCGACGGCAGGCTCGTTGGGTCTGGTCTTCCGTGTGCAGGATGCCAACAATTACTATCGCTTTGTGTGGACAGGGATTTCGCCGCACTACCGGCTGGAGCGCGTCAGTGGCGGGACGCCGTCAACGGTCGCCACGGCGGTTGCGGCGGCGTTTGTCGCCAATCGCTGGTATCATCTTGAAGTGCGCGCAGTTGGCTCGCAATTCACCGTGTACATCGACGGCCAGTCGGTGTTGAGCGGCAGCGACAGCACGATCGCCAGCGGCAGTGTCGGCTTCTATGTCAGCGGAAACAACGCCTCGTTCGACGACGTGCTGGTCACGCGCATGGGCGACGCCGGCTGCGTGGTGGATGTTGGCGACCTGATCACCTACACGCTCACCATCTCCAACCAGAACCGGCTCACCGGCCGTGATCTGGTGATCACCGACGTGCTGCCGGCGCACATCGCCTACGTCACTTCCACCTTTGCCAGCAACGACCCGACCGCAGCCGTGATCGCAGCGCCAGGCGAGGGCGCCACTGGCGTGTTGCTCTGGACCGTGAACCAGCTCACCGCCACGACGCCCTTCAATCCCCTGTCCCATTCGTGGGCAGTGATCACTGTGACCGCGCGCGTGCTGGGCGATGTCTCGGCGGGCGTGCGGCTCTCCAACCAGGCGTTGCTGGCGTACAGCTCGCAGGCTGGCGACGGCGTGGTCGGCGTCGAGCGCAGCTACAGCGGCGGCAGCCACAGCGCCGCCGTGCGCACCGCCGACGCCACACTGATCAAGAGCACCTACCCGACGACCGTCACCATCGGCGAGACCTTCCGTTACACGTTGACCTTCCCCGGCGCCAGCAGCGGCATCGCAGCCAATCTCTACACCGCCACCGTCACCGACAGCCTGCCCGGCGGCTTCCGCATGGTCGGCCTGCCGGCGGTGACCGTCGATCCGCCAGCGAACATCGATCCGGCTGCCATCGACGTGACGCGCTCGACGACGAAGACGGCGCTGATCGATGTTACGGCGATTCCGTCGTACACGCAGGTGACGGCGGTGATCACAGCTGTGGTCGAAAATGTGGCTGCCAACCAGGACGGCGTGCGCTACACCAACACGGCGACGCTCGGCTGGTATGATCGAGCTGGCGCAGGGGTGACGCCTGTCACCTCCAACCCGGTGACGACCGACCTGGTCGAACCACTGCTAATCATCGAGAAATCGGCGTTCCCGACCAATGTGCGGCCGGGCGACACCGTCTTCTACACGCTGCGCATCTATCACGCCCCGACCTCGACCGTGCCCGCCTATAACGTGCTGATCAGCGACACGCTCAACGCGTATCTCTCCTACATCAGCGGTTCGTGGGAGGCGAACAACGATCCGTACAGCGTGGCGGCGACGGGACGCTACACGGTGGAACTGCCCAATTTGCAGGCGTACTTCCCGGTGATCGGTGCGGCGCAGAGCGTTGCCAACCCGCTGATCCTGCGTTACCAGGCCGTCGTGATGATCGACACGCCCGCCAGCACGATCATCACCAACGTTGCCGACGTGCAGTGGACAAGCCTCTTCAGCGACACGTACAGCCAGGGTGAAATCCGCAACGGCAGCGGCGGCGTCAACGACTACACCGACGAGGACGACGCGCAGGTCAGCCTCGACCAGTTCACCATCGCCAAGAGCGGCCCACTCACGGTGACTGCCGGTTCGCTGGTGACCTATGTCATCCAGGTCAGCAACGGCAGCCCGATCACCGGGCGCAATGCCTATGTCGTCGATACGATTTCCTTCCGCGTTAGCGAGGTGACCGGCACTTTCTCGACGCCCATCAACGCTGGCCTGTGCAATCCGCCGGTCGGAGTGGCGCAAGGCAGCGCCATCACTTGCCAGCTCGGCGACCTGCCGCCGAACTCCACCGGTGTCGTGACGATCACCGGGCGCATCGACCCGGAGACGCCCGACGGCGCGCTGGTCGACGATTACGCACAGTTCTTCATCACCGACTCTAACGGCGTGCAGCAGGAGCGCAGCGACGAGGCGGAGAGTCAGGTCGAGACTTCGACCGACCTGGCGATTCGGAAGGATGGCCCCACCACCGCAAACGCAGGCGAGTTGATCACCTACACGCTCGTAGTCACGAACGTCGGGCCGAGCACTGCGCGCGGCGTCGACGCCAAGGACATCCTGCCCGATGGCCTGACCTTTGTCGCCGGTTCGATCACGCAGGGCGCGTGCACGAGCAGCATCTGCCAGATCGGCGACATGCAGCCGGGCGATGTGGTGACGATGGTGATCACCGCCAGCGTCGGCAGCAATGTCACCGGCGTGATCACCAACACCGGTCAGGTCTTCTCCGCCACCGACGACCCGAACCAATCCAACAATCGCGACACGGCGACGACGACGGTGTCGGCCTTCACGACGATCCACGTCGCCAAGGTGGATATGACCGACCCGGTCTATGCTGGCAACACCTATTTCTATCAGGTGACGGTCACTAACACAGGCCCGGCCCAAGCCAACAACGTCGTGATCACCGACATTTTGCCCGCCCATGTCATTTTCGAGGGCGCCAGCCCCGGCTGCACCTACGCCGCCGGTCGCGTCACCTGCGCGGCGGGTGATCTCGTGCCGGGCGAGTGGTTCGGTGTGCTGATCAACGTGCGCGTGCCCGTGACGATTACGGACGGCACGCGCGTCACCAACACGGCGACGATCACCACGAGCACCAGTGTGCTGGCTGGCAGCGTGCTGACGGCGACGGAGCCGACGCTGCTGCTGCAGGCTGTCAACAACCCGACCGACCTTGCCATCGCCAAGCGCGTCACGCCAGCGTCGGTGACAGCCGGGCTGAGCGGCGGCAACCTCGTCACCTACACGCTCAACATCACCAACACTGGTCTGGCGACAACCACGGCCGTGCAGGTGACCGACTTCTATCCACAGCACTTCTCGCTGCTGAGCGCCACAACCAGCCTGCCTGCTCAGCGCGCACAGTGCAGCAATGGCGGCGTCTGCGCCATCGACGAGCTGGGCATCGGCGAAGCCGCGGTGATCACGCTGACCTTCAGCGTTCCAGCCAATGTCGCCGCAGACATCTACACCAATACCGCGCACGTCAGCAGCGCCAGTGAGGAGACCAACCTCACCAACAACACAGCGAACGCACCGGTGACGGTGCTCAACAGCGTGACGCTGCAGATCGCCAAGCTCGCCGCGCCGAATCCGGCCACGCCAGGCAGCGATCTGAACTACACGATCCTGGTCACCAACACGGGCCCGTCGGATGCCGCCAACGTGACCGTTTCCGACACGCTGCCCGCCGGCTTCACGCCGGATGTGATCCTGAGCAGCCAGGGCGGCTGCACCGGCTTCCCGTGCAACCTGGGTGCGCTGACGCCGAATACGCACGCCTGGGTGACGATCAACGGGCGCATTGCCTCCAGCGTCACCAGCGCCGGGCAGATTTCCAACACCGCGCGCGTCACCTCGACGCAGACGCCGGTCGCCATCACCGCCAGCGTCACGCCGACGATTGCGCTGGTCGCCGACGTGGGCGTCACCAAGCAAGGCCCGGCGACGGCTTATCCAGGCGCGTCGGTCGTCTACACGCTGACCGTGCGCAATCTCGGCCCGAGCGTCGCCACCGACACGCGCATCACCGATGTCGTGCCAGCCGGGCTGACCTTTGTTTCCGTGTCAGGCTGCACCAATTTGGGCAGCGGCAATCAAGTCGTCTGTGCGTTAGGCGATCTCAGCGCCGGCGCTGTGCAGACGATTCTGGTGACCGCAACGGTCGACGGCAATGTCTATCCCGGTGCAAGCCTGGAGAACGTGGTCGATGTCACCACGACGAGCACCGACAACAACCTGCTCAACAACCGCGCCGACGCTGATACAACGGTTCTCGGCGCAGCCGATATAACAATCAACAAGACGCAGATCACAGCCAATCCGATTGTGGCGGGTGAGCTGGTGACCTACACCATCACCATCAACAACACCGGCCCCGGCATGGCGCGCGCCGTGGACGTGAAAGACCAGCTGCCGGTCGGCCTGAGTCTGGAGCGCATCACCGCCAGCGACGGCGGCGTCTGCGGCGGCACGGTCTGCCAGTTTGGCGACCTGTCCGTCAACGCCAGCCGCACAGTGACGGTGGTGGCGAAGGTCGCCAGCAACGTGACGGCGTCGAGCCTGACCAACACGGCGGGCGTCTACGCGGTGGACGACACGACGCCGGGAACTGACAGCGCCGTGACGAACCTCGCCACCAGCGCCGACGTGGCCGTGACAAAGGTCGATCTCAACGACCCGGTGGGGCCGACCGAAGAGGTGCTCTATCAGATCGTGGTGGTCAATAACGGCCCGTCGGATGCACAGAACGTGGTGGTGACCGACACGCTGGACGCCAACGTGAGCTTCATCAACGCCAGCAGCGGCTGTGTGCTGAACGGTTCAGCCGTCGTCTGCACAGTGGGTGCGCTGGCAGCGAATACATCGGCCAGTTATCTGTTGGCTGTGCGTGCGAATGACGTGGCGACAGGCACGCTCTTGACCAACAGCGTGGTGGTCACGACGACGACGAGCGATCCGGTTCCGGCGAACAACAGCGCCAGCGTCACGACGACGGTGCAGCAGCAGTTTGGGCCTGCGGCGGACGTAGGCATTGTCAAGAGCGGAAGCGCCAGCGTCATCGCGGGCAACACCGTGACCTACACATTGACAGTGACGAACGCCGGGCCACAGGCGGCGACGAACGTGCGCGTGCTCGAACTGATTCCAGCCGGGACGACGGTCGTGAGCCTGACGCCGGTCAACCCGGACGCTGACGGCGAGTACTGCTCGCTGGGCGGGTCCTGCTATCTCGGCACGGTGAATCCTGGCACGACGGCAGTCATCACGGCTGTGCTGCAAGTCAACAGCAGCTACACGGGCGAGAGCCTGGTCAACAGTGCGCAGGTGAGTGCGGATCAGCGCGACCCGGTGCAGGGCAACAATTACGACGACGCCACGACGACGGTGAGCACCGCCGCCGACCTCGCTATTGCCAAGACCAGCCTGATGAACCCGGCGTATGCGGGACAGGAGATTCTCTACCAGATCGTGGTGACGAACACAGGGCCGAGCGGTGCGCGCAACGTGGTCATCACCGACACATTGCCAACCGGTGCGAGCTACATCGGCGCGTCGCTCTTCTGCACGGAGAATGCGGGCGTGGTGCGTTGTGAAGTGGGCGACCTGGCGGCGGGTGCGACGACCTCCGTGCTCATCCAGGTGCGGGCGTCAAGCAACTTGCCGGACGGCGCCATCGTGACCAACACCGTGCGCACGCGCAGCGACACGCCCGACCCGGTGAGCGGGAACGATGCCTACACGACTACGACGACGGTCAACCAGTCGGCGGGCGGCGGGGTCGATCTGGCGATTGCCAAGCGCGCCACTTCGAGCGTGGTAGCAGGCGAGAACGTCACCTACACGCTGGTCATCACCAACAACGGGCCAGCGACGGCGACGGCGGTGAGCGTGGTCGATGCGCTGCCTGTGGGTGTGGGCTTCGTTTCAGCGACAGCCAGCAATGGCGCAACCTGCAACGGCGGCGTCACCTGCTTGCTGGGCGACCTGGGCGTCGACGAAACGGTCACTATCACCATCGTGGGCGAGGTGGCGAGCGACACGCCAGCCGGTTCGCTGTTGAACCGCGCGCAGGTGGCCTCGGCCAATCCCGACAGCAACCCGAACAACAACACAGCCAGCGCCAGCACCGGCGTGACGGTCGATGACCAGCTGAGCATCCGCAAAGTGGGTCCAGCCACGGTGCAGCCGGAGCAGGCGATTGCCTACCAGATCGTGGTGAGCAACACCGGTGCGAGCGACGCCACCAACGTTGTCGTGAGCGACACGCTGCCGACGGGCGTCGAGAACGCCATCGCCTCCGCCAGCAAGGGGACATGCACGATCGCTGCGGGTCTGCTGACCTGCACCATCGAGCGGTTGGCGGCGGGCGAACAGCTCTTCATCGCCGTCAACGGCTCAGTGGCACGAAATGCGTCCGGCGACCTGGTCAACACAGCCCGTGTCACCAGCGCCGCCGACCCGACGGGTGCAAACGACACAGTGACAACCGCTGTCACGGCCTCGGCTGACTTGCTGCTGGTCAAGCAAGCGCCAGCGACAGCCAGACCGGGCGACACACTCGTCTACACGTTGACGCTGCGGAACCTGGGTCCGGGCACGGCGGCGAACGTCATCTTGACGGATACATTGCCGGCGGGCGTGACCTTCAGCAGCGCCAGCGCGGGCTGCACCAACGCCAGCGGCGTGGTGACCTGCGCCGTGGGCAGCCTGAACGCCGACACGACGCAGGTCTACACGGTGGCGGCGACGGTGAACGCCGATGTCTATCCGGGGACAAGCCTGGAGAACGTGGCGACCGTCACGACGGCGACGAGCGACCCGAACCCGCTCAACAACACGGCGACTGCGGACACGAGCATCGTCGGCGCCGCGTCCTTCGCCATCGCCAAACAACAGGCGCAGCCGGTCGGCGCAGTGGCAGCGGGCGATCTCGTCACCTACACGATCACATTTACCAATACCGGCCCGGGCACGGCGCGCATGGTCGATGTCAAGGATCACTTGCCGGGCGATCTCACTCTGGTGAGCGCCAGCGCAGGGGTCTATGGCTTCTGCACAGGCGCGCTCTGCCAGTTCGGCTCGTTGCCAGTCGGCGCCACGCGCACGATGACCGTTGTGGCGGAAGTTGCCAGCGCTCTGAACACAGACGTGGTGACCAACGTCGCCGCCGTCTACAGCGTGGATGCTGGCGGCGCGGCCACCGCCACCGTGACGACGCCGATCACGACGGCGGCTAACCTCAGCGTGAGCAAGACGGCGCTGAACAACCCGGTCAATGCGGGTGGCGTCGCCTTCTTCCAGATCGTTGTCATGAACACCGGCCCCAGCGACGCACAGAACGTAGTCGTGACCGACACCTTGCCGGTCAGCACGACCTACGCCGGTGGCGACGCCGCGTGCAGTGCAGCGGACCGGATCATCACCTGCGCCATCGGCGCCCTGCCGGCAGGCGCCAGCCGCACTTTGCTCGTCCAGGCGCATGTGGATCGACTGGCGGCGGATGGTCTGTTGCTCACCAACCTGGTCACAGCGACCAGCCCGACGCCCGGCGCGCCCGTGACGGCCACCGCCGCGATCACGATCGTCCAGCCCACCGGCGGCGACGCCGACCTGGCGCTCCGCAAGGACGGGCCGCCAGCCGTCATGGCAGGTGAGAGGATCACCTACACCCTGGTTGTGACGAACTACGGGCCAGCGGACGCCACCGATGTTCAGGTTGTGGACGCGCTGCCCGAGGGTGTGCGCTTCGTTGACGCCGTCGCCAGCCAGGGCGTCTGCGCCGCAGGCGTGAGCTGCCAGCTCGCCACCCTGCCGCTCGCCGCCACCGCCACGATTACGGTGGTGGGCATCGTCGAGAGCAATGTCATCTCCGGCGCAACGCTGGTGAACGTGGCGCGCGTCGACGCCGTCAACGCCGACCCGGTGAGTGGCAATAACCAGGCCACGGCCAGCGCCGACGTGCAGGCAGTGGCGCAGTTGAGGCTTGTCAAGGATGCTTCTCCGGCTACAACGACGCCTGGCGCTGTGCTCACCTATCGCATTGTCGTCACCAATAGCGGGCCGTCCACGGCGCGCACAGTCGTGGTGACGGACAACCTGCCAGCCGAATTGAGCAATGCGACCGTGAGCAGCAGTCAGGGCGCCTGCACCGGCTTCCCGTGCGCGCTGGGCGATATCGCGCCGGGCGGCAGCGCCACGATCCTGGTGAACGCGACGGTCGCACCGGGCGTCACCGCGCTCTTCACCAACAGCGCCAGCCTGAGCACGGCGACGGCGCTGGCTGACGGCAGCGCCACAAGCGATGACGCCACGGTGAACGTCACTGCGCTGGCCGACCTGCTGCTCATCCTGGCGAGCACGCCAACGACCATCGCCGGGGAGTCGGCAATTGTCACGGCGACGGTGAGCAATCTGGGGCCAGGCGTGGCGGAGGGCGCAGTGGTCACGATCACCCTGCCGCCGGGCGCCAGCTACAGCGCCGCCAATCTGCCCACCGCCTGGTATGTCGCTGCCGTTGTTGGCGACAGCGTCGTGCTGACGACCAGCGATCCGCTGACAGCCAACACCACCGTTGCGCTGCCGATTACGGTGAACATTAGCGCCACCGTCCCGCCCGGCAGCAGCCTGCAATTCAGCGGCGAAGTCGGCGCGGCGACGGGCGACCCCAACCTCACCAACAACCGCAGCGACGCCGACCTGAGCGTGATCGGTCAGGCCGACCTGGTGGTGAGCAAAGCGGGTCCTGCAACTGTCACTGCAGGCGAGCAACTGACCTACACCGTGCTCGTGACCAACACCGGCCCGACGGCGGCGGTGCTGCGCGATCTCAAGGACACGCTGCCCGCAGGCGTCTCGCTCGTGAGCGCCATTCTGACACGTCGCGATGGTTCGACAACGGCTTGCGCCGCTGGCATCTGCCAGGCGGCAGGGACGCTGGCTGTCGATGAAGTGGTGACGATGACGGTCGTCGGCTTTGTGTCCGCAAACATCCCGGCGGGAAGCGTCCTCACCAACACAGCGACGGCCTTCACCGACGGCGTCACGCCCGACCCCAATCCGGCTAACAACCAGGCCAGCGTCGCCACGACAGTCGAGACGACGGCGACACTGCGCGCCACCAAAGTCGCCTTCAACAACCCGGTCTACGCTGGCGATGTGATCTTCTATCAGATCGTGGTCTACAACGACGGCCCCAGCTATGCGCAAAATGTCGTCATCACCGACACGCTGCCGGTCAGTACAACCTATGTGGGTGGTGACGTGGCCTGCACACACGCGGCCGGCGTCGTGACCTGCAACCTGGGGACGCTGGCCGCCAACGGCAGCCGTACGCTCCAGGTGCAGGTGCGTGCGGATGCTGCGACGGCGCACGGGCTGATCGTCACGAACCAGGTGACGGCCACCAGCCCGACGGCCTCCACGCCCGCCACCGCCACTGTCGCCGTGACGATCCAGCAGCCGGTCTTCGGGGCTGTTGATCTCGTCATCGACAAAGCCGGCCCGGTGACGGCGACCGCTGGCACGCTTGTTACGTACACGCTGGTCATCACCAACCGGGGGCCTGGCATCGCCAACGCCGTGCAGATCGTGGACGCCTTGCCCTATGAAATCATCGGGCTGAGCGTGAACAGTTCGCAAGGTGTGTGCAATAACAGCGTGGTCTGTCAGTTGGGCGACCTGGCGGCGCAGGCCAGCGCCTCGGTCACAATCACTGGCTGGGTGCGCACGGAGACGATCAGCGGCACGGCAGTGCTCAACACCGCCACTGTCAGCAGCAACAACATCGAGCTGACCCCGGCGGACAACGTTGACACGCTGACGACGACGATCGGCGCCGCAGTGCTGATGACCATCGAGAAGACAGCCCAACCTTCCGTCGTCGCCCCAGGCAGCGCACTGAGCTATCGCATCCTCGTGCGCAACATCGGCCCCAGCCTGGCGCGTAACGTCGTAATGACCGATCTGCTGCCGGTCGAACTGGAGTCGCCGCAGCTTTCCAGCACGCGTGGCTACTGCACTGCGGACACCTGCTACCTGGGTGATGTGCCGCCAGGCGAGATCGTCACCATCCTGGTGCTGGGGAATGCCTCGCTGGCCGCGACCGTCAGCTTCACCAACACGGCGCTGCTGACCACAACGACCGCCCTCGACCCGGCAAGCGTGATGCAGGCGCAGGTGCGCACCGATGTCGGTGACAACGCCGACCTGATCATCTTCAAGTGGGCGCCAGCGACAGTCTCCGCCGGTTCGCCGATCAGCTACATCCTGACAGTGCGCAACGCCGGCCCCTCGACCGCCGTTGATGTGCAAGTGCAGGACGCGCTGCCGCCCAGCGTCATCGTGGCGGATTTCGGCGGCTGTGTCAGCAGCGGCCCAACTGCGGTGCTCTGTCCGCCCACGGCCATCCCCACGCTGACCGCCGGCGCCGAGATCAGTTGGACGCTCGTCGTCTCCACCAACAGCGATCTGCCGGTCGGCGCCACCCTGCAGAACCGGGCGACCGTTTCCAGCGAGACGCCTGACCCTAACCCGGTCAACAACTCAACAAGTGTGGAAACGAGCATCATCGGCCGCTCTGATCTGGGGGTGCGCAAAATTGCGTCGTCGCCAGCGGTGGCGGCTGGCAGTGAATTGACTTACACGATCGTGCTCACCAACGGTGGGCCGTCGGATGCCACGAGCGTGCGCCTGGTCGATATTCTGCCCTCTGAGGTGCGGCTGCTGCATCCGATCGCAGTCGAGCGCTCACACCTGCCCGACGTGCCAGTGATCTGCCTGGACACGGTCTGCGAGACTGGCATGGTCGAAGAAGGCGAGATCGTCACCTTCACGCTGCATGTCCTGGTCAACCCGGCAGTGGCGCATCTGACGGTCTTCACCAACACGGCGACCGTCTACAGCCCATCCGATCCGGACTTCAGCAACAATGTGGCGCGCACGCCAGTGCTGGCGGAACGTGAGTCGACGTTGCTGATCACCAAACGCGCTGCACCTGACCCTGCGATCACCGGCGCACCGCTGACCTACCAGATCGTGGTGCACAACAACGGGCCAGGCACGGCGGACGGTGTGCTGGTCGGCGACCTGCTGCCAGCTGGCTTCACCGTCACCAGCGTCAGCAGTAGCCAGGGCGTCTGCTCCAGCCTGCCGTGCGCAGTGGGCAGCCTGCCTCCTGGCGGCGAAGCCACGATCACCGTCGTCGGTGTGGTGGATCCGCTGCAAGCTGCACCGCTGGTTAACACGGCCGCGGTCACGGCATCGACGCCGCTCACCAACACCGACCTCTCCTGGGTGACGATCACGACGACCGTCAGCGCGCTGGCGAACCTCAGCCTGCTGCTCGACAGCACGCCGACGGCCATCGCCGGTCTGACAGCGACGGTGCAGGCGCAAGTGGTCAACCTTGGCCCCTCGTCGGCGGTGGGCGCAATCATCACGCTGACGCTGCCGCCAGGCGCCAGCTATCAGGACGTGGTGTTGCCGCCCAACTGGTACGCCACGCCCAATCCTGACAACACGGTCACCCTGACGACGACCGGGATTCTGCTGCCGGGCGCCAGTGCAGCGCTGTTGGTGCACGTCGATCTTGATCCGGCTATCCAGCCAGGCAGCAGCATCGAATTCACCGGGGAAGTGAGCTCGCTGACGCCCGACCAGGACCCGACGCAGAATCACGCGACCGCCGATACGAGCATCATCGCCGCCGCCGATCTTGCCATCCATAAAACGGGCCCGGCGACGCTGCTGGCCGGCGCACAGGTGACCTACATCATCACGGCGGAGAATCGCGGCCCCTCAATCGCCAGCGTGCGCGACCTCAAGGATGCGCTGCCGGCAGGGATCGCGCTGCAAGCGGCGACGCTCACAGTCACTGGTGAAGGTGTGACCGCCTGCGTGGACGCCATCTGCCAGGTGCAGCGTCCGATCACGGTTGGCGAGGTCATCACCATGACCGTGGTCGGCGTGGTCGATCCGGCGCTGGCGGAAGGCGCCGTGCTCACCAACACGGCCACGATCTTCGCCGAGAACCTGACGCCCGACCCGGACGAGAGCAACAATCAGGCGCAACACGCCGCCCCCGTGACGACGCTGGCGCAGATCGGCATCGACAAGTACGACCTGACCGACCCGGTGGCGCCCGACGGTCTGCTGGTCTACGTGCTTGTGGTCACCAACACCGGGCCAGGCCTGGCGCGCAACGTGGTCATCACCGATACGCTGCCGCCGCACGTGACCTATCACAGCACCACGGGCGCGTGCACGGAAGCGACGCCGGGCGTGGTTGCCTGTACGGTCGGCGACCTGGCCGTGGGCGCGCGCACGAGCTTCCTGATCGTAGTCAAGGTGGATGCGACAGCGCCTAACGGGGTGATCCTGCGCAACACCGCCGCGTTAAGCAGCACGACGCCGCTCACCGCCTCGACGCTCTTCGCCGACGAGCCAACGCGCGTGGTGTTGAGCACCGGGCCGGAGGCCGATCTGGAAGTCGTCAAGACGACGGATCAGGCGACGGTGCAGGGCGGCGGCGAAGTGACCTTCACGCTGACGATCATCAACCACGGGCCGTCGCCGGTGCGCAACGCGCAGCTACTCGATCTGTTGCCCACCGGGCTGACGCTGGTGCGCGTCCAGACGAGCCAGGGCTTCTGCAACGCTGGCATCAGTTGCCTGCTCGGCGCGCTGGACTTCGGCGTCGACGCCAACGGTGAACCGATCATCGTGGGCACAGCGACGGTGACGGTCGTTGCGCGTGCGGGCATCGACCTGGCGGATGGCGTCGTCCTGACCAACACCGCCTACGTCCAGTCGGAGCTGACTGACCCGCAGCCTGGCAACAATCTTGATGACGCCGCCGTGACGGTCAGCGCCCGATATGCCGATGTCGCCATCGTCAAGACAGGTGCGCGGTACGCCACGGCGGGCGAAGTGATGACCTACACGCTCACCGTGATCAACCGCGGCCCCGCGACTGCCGAGAATGTGATCGTCAGCGACCCAATGCCGGTGGGCGTGCGCTTTGTCGCAGCGACGCCGGCGCCGTCGGGCGGTGCGCTGACCGAACCGGTGTGGACTCTGGGCGCGCTGGCGACTGGTGCGACTGTCGCCATCCAACTGGTCGTACAGGTCGACCCGCAGGCGCCGGCGGCGTTGGTCATTGTCAACACGGCCAACGTCACGAGCACGACGCCGGATATCGACCTGTCCAACAACCTGTCCACCTGGACGACGCAGAGTTACGGCGCCGCAGATCTGGAGGTGATCAAGACAGCGGATCACACCGTCGTCTTTGGCGACGAAACGATCCTGTACACGATTACGGTCAACAATCACGGCCCATCCCTTTCGGATCGGGTCGATGTCAAGGAACTGATCCCGCCGGGCACAGAGCTGACGTCGATAGGTGCGTCGCAGGGCGTCTGCGTCAACGCCATCTGTCAGGTTGGCAACATCCCGGTGGGCGAAGCAGTGGTAATCACAGCAGCCGTGCACGTCATCAGCCCGACCTTCCCGCCAGGCACGGTGCTGACCAACACGGCGGCGGCCTTCACCAACACGCCCGACCCGAACCCCAACAACAACACCGATGACAACGGTGTGATGGTGGGGCCGGTGGTCAACCTGGCTGCGCTGAAGACCAGCGTCGCCCAGACCGCAACGGTGGGCACGGTGATCTCCTTCACCTTGACGGTGACAAATTACGGCCCCTCCGACGCGCCATCGATCATCATCACTGATCATCTGCCCTACCGCTTCACCTATCTGTGGTCGACGGCTGTGAACGGCTGCCGCATGCTCGACGAAACGACGATGCGCTGCGATGCAGGTCCGCTGGCTGCCAATCACGCGCTGCACGTGGATGCTTACTTCTTCATTGATTCTATCGGCCAAGGCACAGTCAGAAATGTCATGGTGGCGAGCGCGCCGGGCGCGTTTGATGGAGAAGGCGAAACTGAGTCAAGCGTTGAACTACCCACCAACCCGACGCCGACGTCGCTTCTGCTGGAAACCTACACGCTCACCAAGACGGAGACTTCGTTGATCATCCAGTGGAAGACGGTTAGCGAATTCAGGACAGTGGGCTTCCGTCTGTGGCGCAGCGAGTCGCCCGATCGGGCGCAGGCAATCCTGCTGACGCCTGACATGATTCCTGCGTATGGGGTGGGCAGCTTCTACGCCTATGAAGATTTCACGGTGCGCCAGGGTGTAACCTACTGGTACTGGCTGGAGGAGATCACGATCGACGGCGGTGGCTGGGAGTACAGTGTGCTGTCAGGGCGCATTGGCGACCTCAAGCTCTATCTGCCAGCAATTGGCAACGGCTATGGGCAGGCGGCGGACGCCCCGGCCGCAGCCGACGTCGCACCGCCAACGCCGACCGAGACGCCAACTGCGACGCCAACTGCAGCGCCAATACCAACCGAGACGCCAACGCCGGCGCCAACTGCGACGCCAATACCAACCGAGACGCCAACTGCGGAGCCGACTGCGACGCCAATACCAACCGAGACGCCGACGCCGGCGCCGACTGCGACGCCGTCAGCCGTCCCGGCGCCGTTGGCGCCAGATACGCCGACGCCCATCGATACGCCAACTGCAACGCCTGTGAGTGTTGATGGCACGGCGGCGGTTGGCGAGGAAATCCTGGCAACGCCTACAGCGCCGTTGCTGCCCGTCGCAGCGACGCCGACGCCAGTCGCACTCCCGCAGACGGCGCTCCCCACCGGGGCTATGCCCGCCACGCATTGATGGCTCCTCTTGCTTGCCTGCCCGTCCACAGACAACTGTGGACGGGCAGGCGAACGGCTTCAGGGTTTGAGGTTGAAGCAAGTTCGCCCCGATCTTGAAGCAGATTCGAACTGTCTTCGCCTTTTGACAAAACGTTAAAACTCCGATAACCTGCGACGCACTCGATTTAACACAATTGATATTTGCTTGCCGTGATGATCACAGCAAAGGAAGTGCGCGCAATGAGCATAGGTTCGCTGCAGTCAAAACGGGTGTCCCCGGCGGAGCGTCGGGAGTGGTGGCTTTTTTTGTTGCTGGTAGGCCCCAACATCCTGCTCTTTGCCATCTTCACCTATTGGCCGCTGCTCTACAATAGCTACCTCAGCTTTGTGCGCTGGGACATGCTGGCGCCCGTGAAGATGTGGGTTGGCTTTGACAACTATAGCTTTCTGTTCAATCAGCCTGAGTTTCGACTGATTCTCTTCAACACCTTCTACTTCACGATCGCCAGCGTGTTGCTCACCATTGTGCTGGGGCTGTTGATGGCGCTCTTGCTCAACCAGAGCCTGCGCGGACGCAACGCCGTGCGCAGCATTGTCTTTAGCCCGGTGATGCTGAGCGGCGCCGCCATTGGCATCGTGTGGATTTACATCTTTGACCCGCGCTACGGTTTGCTCGACGCACTGTTGGGTTTCATTGGTCTCAACTCCCCCAACTGGTTGCTGGATAGCGCCTGGGCCATGCCCGCCGTGATCATCGTCCATGTGTGGAAGACGATCGGCTACGCAGTCGTGATCTACCTAGCTGGCTTGCAGGCGATCCCACGTGAACTGTACGAAGCGGTGGTGGTGGATGGCGGGGGCGCCTGGTCGCGCTTTCGCGCCGTCACGTTGCCAGGGCTGTCCCCGGTCGTCTTCTTTCTGATTCTGACCACCGTGTTGACCAGCTTTCAGTCGTTCGACATCATCAAAGTCATGACAAACGGCGGCCCGGTCAATGCCACCACCACCCTCATTTTCTACCTGTACGAAGAGGGTTTCGTTGCCTTCAACGCCGGACGCGCTGGCGTCGCCAGCGTTCTGTTGTTTGGTTTGATGTTTGTTTTCACTCTGGTGCAGATGCGCTATGAGGATCGCAATGTCCACTATGCTTGAGCCACAGGCGACGCGACGCCATCACCGCCATCACAAGGAACGGTAAGCAATCGTATGACAGGGGCGACGAATCTTGTCCAAGAGCCGAAGCAAATGCAGGTCAAAGCCAGCAAGTCCGCTGCCACCCATTGGGTCGGCCACCAGCAAAGCCTTGTTGGACGTGCGGCGGCTTATGTGGGGCTGGCGCTGTGCGTGCTGCTCATCGGGCTGCCGGTCTACTGGATGATCAGCGGCGCGTTCAAGACGCCTCAGGAAATCTACTCGATCCCGCCAACCTGGATTCCTTCGCAGCCCACGCTGGCGAGTTTTCCCAAAGCATGGAACTCAGCGCCTTTTGGCCGCTATTACATCAACTCGTTTATCATCACACTCTTTGGCAGCAGCTTCGAAGTCTTCTTCGCCGTGACATCCGCCTATGCCTTTGCTTTTTTGCGTTTTCCTGGCAAGCGCTACGTCTTCTTGCTGTTGCTGGCGGCGCTGATGGTGCCAGTGCAGGTAACGATTCTACCCAACTACCTGACAGTGGCGCGCTTCGGTTGGATCAACACCTATCAAGGGATCATCATTCCCGGTGCGTCGGTGGCCTACGGCGCCTTTTTGCTGCGTCAATACTACCGCACGTTGCCTACGGAGATCCTGGACGCCGCGCGCGTCGATGGCGCCGGGCACATTCGCACGCTGGCAAGCGTGGTGACGCCGCTTGCCAAACCAGCGATCGTCTCGTTTGCGCTGCTGAGCATCGTCGCCAAATGGAATGAGTTTTTGTGGCCGCTGATCGTCACCAACACCAAGGAGATGCGCGTGTTGCCCATCGGCATCTACTGGTTGATGGTGGAGGAAGGCACGATCGACTGGGGCGTCGTCATGGCCGGCACGATCTTTGTCGTGTTGCCTGTGTTGATCGTGTTCCTGTACGCACAACGCTATATCGTCGATGGCATTGCGGCGGGCGCCGTCAAAGGCTAAGCTGCAAGCATGCCCCGCCTACTATTCAACGTTTCGTTCGAACACTAACCTGGAGGAACATCATGCTAGAAAAGACGATTTCTCGCCGCACGCTGCTCAAAGGGATGACGGTAAGCGCCGGCGTGCTGGCGCTGGCGGGTTGCGCAGCGCCAGTGGCGCCTAGCGCCGCGCCGGCTGACGGCGCGGCCGCGCCTGCTCAGGCCCCAGTCACCGTGCTGCTCTGGAGCAGTTTCACCGGCAAGAATGGCGAGACCGAGACCGAGTTGGTCAAGCGCTTCAATGAAAGCCAGAGCGACGTGGTCATCGACTACCAGTTCCAGGGCAGCTATGAGGAGACCGCCCAGAAGGTCACCGCGGCATTGCAGGCGGGCACCGCTCCCGATGTCTCACTCCTCAGCGATGTCTGGTGGTTCAAGTTCTATCTCAATCGAGCGCTGGCCCCGTTGGACGATCTGCTGAACGCCCAGGGCGTCGATGTGAACGACTATCAGGATTCGCTGATCAATGAAGGCGTGCGCCAGGGCGTCCACTACTGGGTTCCCTTTGCGCGCAGCACGCCGCTCTTCTACTACAACAAGGAAAAGTGGGCGGCGGCCGGGCTGCCCGATCGCGGCCCGGAGACGTGGGACGAGTTCATGGAATGGGCGCCGAATCTGGTCGAGATGGAAGGCGAGGAGATGAAGACCGCCGCCTTCTCGCACCCGGATGGCGCCAGCTACATCGCCTGGCTCTTCCAGCCGGTGACCTGGCAGTGGGGCGGCAAGTACAGCGATCCCGACTTCACCATGCACTTGACCGACGAGTTGACCGTCGCCGCCGGCCAGTTCTACAAGGACACCGTGCACACCTACAAGTGGGCGCGCCCCAGCAAGGATTTGCAGGCCGACTTCATCGGCGGGCTGACCGCCGCCGCAATGATGTCCACCGGCTCGATGGGCGGCATCAGGGCAAACGCTCAGTTCGAGTTTGGCACCGCTTTCCTGCCCAAGAAGGACAACTTTGGCTGCTGCACTGGTGGCGCAGGCCTGGCAATTCTCGCCAAGACGCCAGCCGAGAAGCAACCTGCCGCCATGCAGTACATTGCCTACGCCAGCAGCCCTGAATCGACGGCTTTCTGGTCACAGAATACCGGGTACATGCCGGTGCGTAAGAGCGCACTCGATCTGCCTGATATGAAGGCCCACTTCGATGCCTTCCCACAGTTCAAGACAGCCGTCGATCAGCTTCCGTTGACGAAGCCGCAAGACTCGGCGCGCGTCTTTGTGCCGAATGGCGACCAGATCATCGGCAAGGGTCTTGAGCGCATCACTGTGCAGGCTGAAGAAGTCGCTGCGGTCTTTGCCGAGGTGCAGGCCACGCTGGAAAGCGAGGCGCAGCCAGTGGTCGAGGCCTTGCGCGCCGTGGAAGGTTGAGCGAATTAGTTCGGGAAAACTGCGCCCAGCGCCAGAACACTGGCGCTGGGCGCAGCGACAAGATAATGCTGCGCCGCCTGCCACCGGCGGACTGGTTCTGCCTCTCCCACGTGTTGTCTCTATGTGAGGCGGCGTCGATGGCTGTTCTGGATGGTTCGTGGGTTTGGCTGGTGGGCGGCCTCAAACAAGGCAGCGATACCGTGTGCGGCTCGTGATCATCGCTTCGACGCGGGCGCTGTACTCCGCCATGTGCGCCGAATTCCAGTGCGCGTGCAAAGCTGCCTCGTCCACATATTTTTCGACCAGGATGACCTGCGTCTCGCTGTCGACCGGCGCAAAGACCTCGAAGCTCAGGCAGTTTCCTGCCTCCAATGCCAGTGAGCGGGCGCCATGGGCGCGTGCGATCTCTACAAACGCATCGCGTTGGCCGGGGACAATCTCCAAGAAAACTACCAGACCGATCGCCATCAGGTAAGACTTTCTCGCCAGAAGGATGAGCGCCCGCGGCTGGATTTGAACCAGCGACCTAGGACTTAGGAGATCCTCGCTCTGTCCTGCTGAGCTACGCGGGCATATATTGCCGATACCATAGCATAGGCTGGCATCGGCGTCAAAGGAAATGAGGGGGCTCATGCACGGTCTGCCTCGGGCGCCTTATTCCGGCGCGCTTCGGGTGGCGGGCTGACAAATTCTGCGTTCTGGGGCATACTGGACGGCATGAACCGATGCGCCCGCCACCGGCGCCCACAGAAGCGATCGTGAGCATGAGCACCGAAATCCAGCAATTTGCGGAGACCCTCCGCACCAACATTCAGAAAGTCATCGTCGGCAAGCAGGAAGTCATCGATACGTTGATCATGGCGCTGCTGTGCGAAGGCCATGTATTGCTGGAGGATGTCCCTGGCGTGGGCAAGACGATGCTGGCGCGTGCACTGGCGTTGAGCCTGGGCGGCGACTTTCGGCGCATTCAGTGCACGCCTGACCTGCTGCCCAGCGACATCACCGGCGTCAGCATCTTCAACCAGGAGACGCGGCGCTTCCAATTTATGCCTGGCCCGGCTTTCACCAACATCCTGTTGGCGGATGAAATCAATCGCGCGACGCCGCGCGCACAGTCCGCCCTGCTGGAGTGCATGGGCGAACGGCAGGTGACGGTCGATGGCGAGACACGCACGTTGCTGCGTCCCTTCCTGGTGCTGGCAACCCAGAACCCTATCGAATTTGAGGGCACCTTTCCTTTGCCTGAAGCTCAGCTCGATCGCTTTTTGTTTCGCCTCCGCCTCGGCTATCTCTCCCCTGCTGAGGAAGAGGCGATGCTGCTGGCGCTGGGAGGGCGCCACCCTATCGAGCAGGTCGGCGCCGTATTGGCGGGCGAGGTTGTGGTGCGGCTGGCGGAACAGGTGTGGTCGATCCATGTTGATCCTTCGCTGCGCCGCTACATCGTGGCGTTGATCCATGCCACGCGCAACCACCCTGACCTGGCGTTGGGCGCCAGCCCGCGCGGCTCGCTGGCGCTATACCGGGCGTCCCAGGCGCGCGCTGCTGTCCTCGGGCGCACGTTCGTCCTGCCTGATGACGTGCAGGCTATCGCCCCGTTGGCGCTGCCCCACCGCTGCATCGTGCGCCCGGAAAGTGCGCTACGCGGTCGCAGTGCCGCCGAAATCATCGCCGAGATTGTGGAGAAGACGCCCCTCGATCTCGGCAGTGTGGAACGATAGCGCGGCAATGCACAACATCTTTTGGGCTTTGCTGGTCATCTTTCTCGTGGCGGCGCTCATGCGGATGGACTGGGCGTACTACCTCGTCTACGTCGTCGGCGGGGTGTGGGTCTTCAGTCATTGGTGGGTGCGCCGTAGCCTTGCGCGTCTGCGCATGACGCGCTGGCTCACCCGCTACGCGTTCACCAACGAACATGCCCCTGTCCGCATCGAGCTGGAAAATCGCGGTTGGCTGCCGCTGCCCTGGCTGCAAATCCAGGAAGCGGTGCCGTTGGAACTCAAGGATCAGGAAGATTATCGCACCATTGTCAGCCTGGGTGGGCGCAGCCGACTTGTGCACGACTATACGCTCTACTGCCGGCGGCGCGGCTACTACACAGTTGGTCCACTCAGCCTGCGCACCAGCGATCTCTTTGGCTTTGTCGAAGCGCGCTGGGAGGAGGCAGGCAGCGCCGAGTTCATTGTCTATCCCCAGATCGTGCCCCTGGAACGGTTGGGTTTGCCAGGCCGGATGCCCTTCGGTGCGCTCGGTGTGCGCCGACAGATGACCGAAGACCCGGCGCGCTTGAGCGGCGTGCGCGCCTACGCCGCTGGCGATAGCCTGCGCCGAATTCACTGGAAGGCGACGGCGCACGCCGATGCGTTGTTGGTGAAGAAGTTTCACCCATCTCAGGATTTGCCGGTGTTGATCGTGCTCGATCTCGACCGGGCAGCCTATCCTGTGCGCGTGCTGCTCAGCGCCAGCGAGTGGGCGATCTCGGTGGCGGCTTCGCTGGCCGGTCATCTCAGCGAACAGCGTCAGGCGGTTGGGTTGGTTGCCAACGGCAGCGACCCGTTGGCGACGGGCGACGCACCACCCACCATCGCCCCCCACACAGGGCGCGAACATCTGATGAGCATGTGGCGTTTGCTGGCGCGCATCCAGCTTAACGGCGCCGCCCAACCACTTCCGGCGTTGATCACCGCGTGCACGGTCGATTTGCCCTGGGGCGCCACGTTGCTCGTGGTGACGCCGCACCTGAATGAGGCGACGCTTTGGGTGTTGCACAATGCCTATCGGCGCGGCGCCAACGTGATTGCACTCATCTGCGCCGACCAGCCCGATTTTCGCGCCTTGCAGGCACGCGGCAAGCGTCTGGGCGTCCAACTTTTTCACACCGTCTGGGAGCGCGATCTGCAGGCGGTGACAACGTGAAAGCCGAGAAGACGATGAAGCTGTCGAACGCTGTCGATCCTGAGGAATTTGCTGAGCTGCAGCAGCGCTGGCCTGAAGCCGCCCTCGAAGCCGTTGCGCTTGCCGTTGCACATCCTTTCCTGACCGGCGAACATCAGTTGCTGACTGCCAACGGACGCCGCGCCGAAATCTGCTACATCATGCACCGGGGCGACCCTGCAGATGGCGTGCTGTTGCACATCAAGACCTTCTACCCGGAGGGCGCCTATCGCTTGCCGACGGGTGGCATTCACGTCGGCGAGGCCGTGCTGGCGACGTTGCAACGCGAAATCTTCGAGGAGACCGGGTTGACGGTTGGCGAGGGGCGCGACCAGGTGCATGTGGAGCGGCTGTTGGGCGTGCTGGCTTACGATTTGCAACACCACACCCTTGGCGCTGCGCCCTTTGCCACCTATCATTTTCTGGTGCGGATGCCCGCCGACGCGCTATTGACGCCGCAAGACCCGGAGGAGTCGATCGGCGGCTGGCAGTGGCGCCCTGCGTGTGACCTCCACGCTGTCGCCGATGTGTTGGACGCTGTGCACCTGCGTTCGGACGAATGGGGTGATTGGGGACGTTTCCGCGCGCTGAGTCATCGCTTTGTCGCAGCGCGGTTGTGTGCACATGCACGCGCATAGTCGGCAGGTCGCAGGGCTGTGCTGGGGCTACTTTGCGCTGGGGGCAAAGTAACTGCCGTAGATGGATGCCGCCAACTTGAAACACTCGGCTATGCTTGTTCGCCGTCGAGGGTCATGCGCGTGAAGAAGAGTTCAGCCAGATCGACCAGGTCTTGTGGGCTGGCGAGCCAACGCCAATCCATCACTGTCTGTGATTCGGTGTCGATAACGCCCGGCGTCGTGCGCACCCAGCTCATGATGTAGCCTGTGATCGAGGTGAGCTTCTTGCCCAGGAGCAGCAACATCAGGTCGGAATCCTGGCTGTGATAGCAATTGAGGAGCCAGACGCGCTTGACCTCTGGATGGCGCGGCAGGTCGAGCAGGCTCTGGAAGCACTGACGATCCATGCCTGGCTGCACGTCGATCATCACGTTGACCGCCACCATGTTGTTGGTGCTGACTTCCATCTCCAGCTCGAGCAGGGTGTCGATGTCGGCGCGCCCGCCAAAGCTGAGCACGGTGTTGGTCTCGCGTACGCCGTCCACGCTGCGCACTACGTCGAGCATGAACTTGTTGAAAGCAGCCACATCGTGAATCAGGCAGGTGAAGCGCAGGTCAGCGCGCTGGCGCAGCCAATTCGTCCACAACGGCTTGACGCCATTGCCGCGATAGTGGCGCAGATTGTACAGCATCTGCTCGCGCGCCGTCTCATCCTTGCCGCACATGATATCCGCGTCGATGATGGCGAGGATCGGTTGCATAGTCTGGACTGACGCCGTCGATTCAGGGTCGAGATGAACTGCTTTCTTCATGGTGCGTAGTGTAAGGCCAACTGGGGCAGGCGGCAAATCGCAATCGTGCCATGCGGTGGGCGTCACGCGTCACAAGTCAGTTGAGGCGCCATTGGCGCCCCGTGACTCGTGACGCGTGACTTGTGACGCCCGCGTTCCGCTTTACTCCGCTACACCGATGAGCTTGACGGCGTCGATCTCATTCCAGCCGGGGATGAGCGGCTCATCAATCGTCAGCCGCACCTGATCGGTGGCAAAATCCACCGGCGTCAGTTGCGGGCGGAAGACTGCGATCTCCTCGCCAGCGGTGTCGGCGACCCCCTCCCACACCACGACCCAGTCGTCGGTGTTGGGATCGAGCACCTCGATCCGGGCGACGGCGCCGGGATTGTAGCTCTCGTAAATTTCGATTCCAGTCGGGTTGACCGGTTGCGCGTAGACCAGCACCAGCGTCTCCGCTTCGACATCGGCGGAGGCTGCCGCCCACGCCGTCCCGATGTCGCCAGCTTCGGGCGTGTCGGCCGCGCCGGTCACCTGCCGCGCCGACCAACTGTCGTCGGTGTATTCGCTGGAGGCTTCCGCCGCCACCGCCCACTGTTCGATTTGTCCCTCACTGTTGGTGGTCGCCGCCTCGGCATCCGGTGTGGCGCCTTCGCCCATCAGATCGGTCAGCGGCCCTGTGAACGCCAGGATCGTGAAGTCGGCGCCATCTGTCCAGGAACCGTTGACATCGACCAGGATCGTCCCCGGTTCTTCGGCAAAGAGCCCCGCCACTTCCCGCCCGCTGCTCGAGGCGGCGCTGTCACTGGCAACCTGTTCGCCATTGACATAATAAGAGATGTTCAGATCGAGGTCCTCATCCGCCGGGCCAGCCAGCGCCACGATAACGAATTGCTCCGGCTCGCTGACTTCGAATACATAGCCGGTGCGACTGCCGCTGGCGACTGAGCCTTGCGTAGGTTCGTTCAGGGGCAGCGTCGCCGCCTTGCCTTTCTCTTCGACGAGAATCGTGTAGGCGCCGCCTGCCTCGGCGTCGGTCTGGACAGTGACGTAGTAGACGCCAGCCACTGGAGCGATGAACTCCAACACGGCCGGTTCACCGGCGTAGCTGTAGGCGCTCCAGCTTTGAGCATCGGGCGTCAAGCCGGCGTTGAGGGTGAGGCTGGCATCGGCGTCGGCGTTGGCGGTCACGGCGACCATTGTTCCTGGCTCGCCGATGGTGAATTGATAGGTGTTGGTGTCTTCCGCGCTGTTGAGTTCACCGGGCGTCTCGACGCCAACTTCGAGCGTGGGCGCCGGCCCGCTTAGGAAGACGCTGATTTGCAGCGATGCGCCGCCTGAGGTGGGCGTCACCTTCAGATCGTAGGCGCCGCCTTCGCTCACAAATTGCAAAATCTCGGATTCGTCGGTGCTGGTATAGTAATAGTCGAAGTTCTCGCTGGTGACCTCCACCTCATAGACATCGCCGTCGCCGCCTTGAACCAGGATCAGCGCTTTCTGTGGATAGGACGATTGCTCCAGTGTGAGGGTGGCAAAGAGGGGTTCGGTCACATTTTCTGTGATGAACACGGCGCCGTTGAAAAGCTCACCAGGCGCTTCGGCGTCGGTGCTCATCGAGCCTGCTTCGATGCCGACCAGGAAGGCCAGCTCAGCGGCGGCCTGCGCTGTAAAGGTGAGCACATAGTCGCCAGCAGTCAGGTCGATCACGGTGTTCGTCTGCAGCACGTCGTCATACAGCGTATTGCCGTCAGCGTCGACCAGCGTCAACACAAAATCAGCCGCGTTCCCATCCGCTGTGAAGGCGACGGTGTACGTTCCATCCATTGGCGTTGTGAGGGCGTATTGCACGCTTTCTCCTTCCGCCAGGTTGGCGTTGCCAAATTCACCCAGCAGCAGCGGGCGCGGCGCATCATCCTGTGCGGCGGGCGCCGCCTGCACTGCCTGCAATGGCGCCAGACAGAGGATCACCAACAGCACTGCGCGCAGCATTCCTTTGCGCCACTGACCGAAACCAAGCGATCTCATCGTAACCTCCTGTGGTGGAAAAAGTTGAGTTGTCGAATGATGAAACAGACGTTTCTGCTATCGTAGCCTTGGGGTGAATCCTTCGCGTTGATCACTGCCGAAGCCAAATTGACACATTGTGCGCTTGCTGGGACAATCGAGTTTTGGGAATGCCGCAGACCCTGTCATCATAGTACATCGGTTTGCGGCAAAATAACATGCGCAAATGAGGGGGAAGTGATCGATTTTGTTTTTTCAGACGGCGGATCGGAAGCAGGCCCGGTGTGGGGGAGCGCGCTGCTCGCACCGCTGGCGCCAGATGCACTGACGCCGTTCGCTGGTAGCTTGCTCACGGAGATCGCCGCGCGCGCCTGGTATCTCTACTACGACCGGCTCGGTTTTGGCCCGACGTCACGCGCCGGGGCGGTGCGTTTGCATGCCGGGCGTCCCTTTGTAAACCTGACCCTGTCCGCCACACTGGATGCCGAGAACGCTGGCGTTGCGCCGCCGGTCGTGCGGATCGACGGTTCTGCACGTCCGCTGCTCGCCTGGGAAAAACCTGGTTTGCTGGCTGGGATGAAGCTTGCCCGAGGCGCCAAAAAGATTGAGGAAACGTTGCGCCTTCTGCAACAAGAATTGCCTGCAATCACCGCCAAGACGGCGGCATGGCAGCAACGGGTGGCCGGGTTGCGTTGGTCGCAGGCCGAAGTGCTCCAGATCATGGAGGAAATCGAGCCTGTCGGGGCGGCAGTGATGTTGCCCTACTTCGCCGCCCGGCGCAACCTGGAGTGGGCGTATCGACGGCTGCTGGCGTTGTTGGCGCCACGACCCGAAGCCGAGGCTGCCGCCTTGCTGGTGCAGGCGTTGGGCGGCGCTGCGCCGACCGTGGAGCTGGAGATGGCGCAGCACGTGCAGCGGCTAGGACAACGTGCGGCGTCACAGCCAGCGGTGCGCGCCTGGCTCACGGCAGGCGCGTACGACGCCTGGCAGACCTCGCTGCCGCCGGGCGCGTTCGCCGACGAGTTGCAGGCGTTCATGGCGCAGTACGGTCAGCGCGGGCTGTGTGAAGGCGAGATCGCCGCGCCGCGCTGGAACGAAGCGCCGGCCGCGCTCTTTGCCGCTATCCGCGCTTGTGCAGAAGGCGCACCTGCACCGGGCGCAGCGCAACCTGCGGACCCGCAACCGTTGCTGGCCGCCGTCGCTGGCAAGGCGCGCAAGGAGGCGCAACAACTCGTCGCGCAGATGCAGGCGTTGCTCACCATGCAAAGCCAGGCGCTGCACGCGATCGCCTACATGCTGGCTGGCACGCGGCGATGGGCGCTGGCGGCGGCACGCGAGGCGTTGGTCGATCACCGCATCACCACGCCAGATGCGATCTTCTTCTACGAAGTGGAAGAGGTGAAGGAAATGATGACAGGCGAGTGGAACATCAGCGATCGCGGCGGCATCCATGCCACTGCCGAGGCGCGCCAGCAGGCATTGGCTGGCTGGCGGCGCACTCCCCCCTCTGCGCTGATCTGGGGCGAACGTGCGGCGACAGCGGCGGCGACTGGCATGCCAGCCGCGGCGGGGCGCGCCGAGGGCAGCGCCGCCCTGGTCACAGAGACCATCTCATTGCCAGCGGACGCCATCCTGGTCGCCCCACAGCCGGAGAGTGCGGCGGCCATCTTGCTGCCGGCGACGCGCGCCTTCGTGACGGCGCAGGGCAGCCTGCTGGATCCGTTGTGCGCGTGTGCGCGCAGCCTCGGTCGCCCTGGCGTCGTCGCCGCTGGCGCGGCCATCACAACCGTTGCGCCCGCAGCCCGCGTGGCTGTCGATGGCGCCTTGGGGAAAGTGACAATCCTATGACCACACGATCATCGCAGCCCGGAAACCTTTTGCGCGCTGTCATCAGCCAGATCGGCGGCCTGGACGCACCCGCCAGCGAAGCAGCGCAACAGCGTCAACACAACCTGACCAAGCCGGCTGGTGCGCTGGGGCGGCTGGAAGAACTCAGCATCCAGCTTGCCGGCATCACCGGCGTCTTGCGTCCGCCCTTGCGCCCCTGCCGGGTGATCGTCTGTGCTGGCGATCACGGCGTGGCGGAGGAGGGCGTCAGCGCCTACCCGGCCGACGTCACTGCCCAGATGGTGCACAACTTTCTGGCAGGCGGCGCAGCCATCAATGTGCTGGCGCGTCAGTTTGGCGCCGACGTGACGGTCGTCGATGTCGGCGTCAGGTCTGAACTGCCCGATCATCCGCGCCTCGTCAAAGCCAAGATTCGGCCCGGCACCGCCAATTTCCTGCACACGCCAGCCATGACGCGCGCGGAGGCGGTGGCGGCCATCGAAGTTGGCATCAACGTGGCGCAGGCTGCCATCGCCGACGGCGTGCATGTGCTTGTCACCGGCGATATGGGCATCGGCAATACGACAGCCAGCGCCGCCATCGCCGCCGCCCTCACCGGCCAACCCGCCGTCGAAGTCACCGGGTTGGGCACGGGCATCGGGCGCGACGGCTGGCGGCATAAGGTGGAGGTGGTCGCGCGTGCCATCGAGGTGCAACTGCCCGACGAACAAGACCCGCTCGACGTATTGAGCAAAGTGGGCGGACTGGAGATCGGCGCGATTGCGGGCGTTGTGTTGGCGGCGGCGGCGGCGCATCTTCCTGTGCTGATCGACGGCGTGATCGCCACCGCTGGCGCCGCGATTGCCACCCGGCTGGCGCCAGCCGCGCGCGCCTTCATGATTGCCGGCCATCAAAGCCTGGAGCCAGGGCACCGCGTCCTGTTGGATTATCTCGATCTCCGGCCGTTGATGAGTCTGGATTTGCGCCTGGGTGAAGGCACCGGCGCACTGTTGGCGCTGCCCTTGCTTGACGCCGCCGTTGCGCTGCTCAATGAGATGGCAACTTTCAGCGACGCGGGCGTCTCCGGGCCGCTGACATAGACAAACGAAACAACGCTTATGACGACAATCGCTACGCTCGATGTGCACACCGACCGCAAGCAGACGCCGCTGGCTGCGGCGCCCAAGATCAGCATCGTGATTCCGCTCTACAATGAAGAGGACAGCATCCCTCACCTGTACGAGGCGTTGGATGCAGCCATCGCCAATTACGGCCAGCCGGCGGAGGTGATCATCATCGACGATGGCTCGCGCGACCGGAGCTTTGCGCTCCTGAAGGAGATCGCCCAACGCGACCCGCGCTTCACGATCATCCGTTTCCGACGCAATTTCGGGCAGACGGCGGCGTTTGCTGCTGGCTTTGCCCAGGCGCGCGGTGAGTTCGTGATTACGATGGATGCTGACCTGCAGAACGACCCGATGGATATTCCGCTGCTGATGGCAAAGGCGGATGAAGGCTACGACATCGTCAGCGGCTGGCGCAAGCATCGGCAAGACCGCTGGCTCGACCGCAAGTTGCCTTCGATGCTGGCAAACCGTCTCATCTCCAACGTGACCGATGTGCGCCTGCATGATTATGGCTGCTCGCTCAAGGTGTATCGCACCGAGGTGCTCAAGCAGGTGCGCCTCTACGGCGAGCTGCATCGCTTCATCCCGGCGCTGGCCAGCCAGGTCGGCGCCACCGTGACCGAGGTGCCGGTCAATCATCGTGCGCGTCAGTTTGGGCGCTCCAAGTATGGCATCAGCCGCACCATTCGGGTGATGCTGGACCTGATCACAGTCTGGTTTTTGGGGACTTACTCGACGCGGCCGATTCACGTCTTTGGCACGCTGGGGCTGGCGTCGATGGGGATGGGTGCGCTGTTTGGATTGTACCTGACGTTCATCAAGCTCTTCCTCGGCGCCAGCATTGGCAATCGCCCGCTGCTCCAGCTGGCGATTTTGCTGGTGGTCATCGGCGTGCAGTTGGTGACAATGGGGTTGCTGGGTGAGATGATCACGCGCACCTACTACGAAAGTCAGGACAAGCCGATTTACATCGTGCGCGAGATCGTGAACGATGTGAGCGAGGCGTAGCCAGAGCGCAAGCCGTCGGGGAAAAGTGGAGTAGCTTCCGGGAAGCCTCTGATCTTCCGGTGTAATTCAAGCAGGTCATCGCCGCCAGCGCGCCCTATCACCCTGGCGGCGACGACCTGCCTGGCCGGACCTACCGGCTCAGTCCGGGCAGAAAAACCTCCTGGTCGAGCAGCAAATTGTCGTCGTTCATCGCCAGCACCGCCACCTTGGACGACCACGCTCCCCCGTTGGGGATGCGTCCAAACGCCCCCCAACTTGGCGGGTCATCCCAGTCGAACGCATCGACGACAGCGGTGCCCTCACCGCCGTACAGGGCAATAAAGTCATTCTCGTTGTCCAGATTATCCAGCGTATTGCCGACGCCGACATGCCAGATCAGGCTGGTGGTTGGGCCATTCTGGCCGACATCGCCGTCGATCAGCAGCGTGATCAACCCACCTGCGGGTACGCGAATGCCAGCGGGCAGGCGGAATTTGAGCGGCTCGTTGCGCGTCTTGGTGATCGACAGCCCGTCCAGCAAGACTTCCGTCGCACCCGGATTGTACAGCTCGATCCAGTCGGGCGTCTCGGCGGGTTCGTCTGGGTCGGGAATCAGGCTGTTGACGGTCACGATTTTGTTGATGAGCAAGCGCGGCGGCGCATAGCCCGCCATGTAGCCAAATTCTCGCCCCGGCAACGGGAAGCGGCTGGTGTCGCTGAAGATGTCGCCGGCTTCGACGTAATACTTGATGAGCGTGGCCGCGGGCATGGCCGGGAGTTGCGCTGCAAACAGGTCGCCGCCGGTGGTTGTCATCGGCACGCGCACCCACACCGGCGTTGCGCCGGTGTAGGGCGCAGTCGCCGTCATGTAGACCAGATCAGCCGTCGTGACCCCCAGATCATCGGTGATGATGGCCGTCACCGTGAAGGCGGCGGTGGGTGCAGGCGTATCGGCGTTCACCGTGGGCGTCGTGACCTCTGTGACATACGGTGGATTGCTAACGTTGCTCTTGCCTGGCGTGGGGCGGCCGATGCGCCATGCGCCGGCGCCGTTGTTGCTGCGTGCGTAGGAAAGATCCGTCGGCGTCGCCGGGAACTCGACTGCATCGACCAGGGTCGGTGCACCGGAACCGTCGATGATCGAAAGGCCGAAGTATTCGCCATTGCTCGAGAGACGGAAGGAGAGATGCGCAGGCCCCTGTTTCGGGTCTTCATCGGCGTAGAGAATCAGAAACCCATTGGCGGGCACGGTGAGCGTCTGGGTGATGACATGCTTGTCCAGCTCGGACGGATCGTCGGTGACGGCGAGCCCTGTCATGGATACGGCCGCGCCCGTAGGATTGTAGATTTCGATCCAGTCGGGCGTCTCGTCAGGTTCGTCTGGGTCGATGAGCGTAGTGGCATTGGATGGCATCAGCTCATTGATGCGCAACTCGGATTGACCGGGCAGGGCTGTGGGCGGTGTCTGCGCATTGGCAAGGCTGGGCCCGCCCAGCGTCAGCGCCACGGCAAACGCACTGCTGACTGCCAACACCGCACAGAGTCGCAGGAAATGCGTCATAATCGAAAACTCCTGTTCACTTAGTAACATGCGCTAATCGTCGAGATCGCTGGCAAGAAGACGAAGTCGGTCGTTGTGATCGGCTGGTTGTATTTGCCTGGCGTCGGTGCGTCCAGTCTTACCCAGGCGCTGGCATTCACCGGCGAGCGACCATAGGACTGATCAGGCTCCATGGAGTCGAATGTCCATTGATCGATGGCCTGATTGCCGCGCGCGTCGACGTCATAGAGCACCAGCGTCTCGCCATCTTTGCTCAGGTTAAACGGTGTGTGCAGCGGGCCTTGTTCCGGCTCGCCATCGGCGATGAAGACCAGATAGCTGAAGGGTGCAATGGTCAAGCCGTCGGGGATGCGGTGCTTGCGCAAGTTGGCGGCGTCGTCAGTCAGGTACATGCCGCCCATGTCGATGAAGAACTCGCTGGCATTGTACAGTTCGAACCAGTCTGGATACTCCAACGGTTCGTCGGGATCGACAAACGTTGTCCGGTTGTCGGCCATGATCTCATTGATGACGATCGCTGGCTTGCGATCCTGATAGGGGTCGCCGTTGTCGTTCAGGTTGCGCATGAATTCGCCCAACAGGGGACGCCCCGCCGCCAGATCGACCGCGGTGCGGCGATTGGTCAGCACAGTCACGCGGATTGAATCCAGGCTGCATGCCTGGTTGCGCTGGTCGGCGACGACGAAGTAGCGCGCCGCATTGCCGGGAGTGGTGGAAATCCCAGGCGCGTCGATGGTCATCACGCCGTTGTTGAGCGGGAAAGCGGTGATGCGGGCGATCAGGTTGTCGTTGCCCGGGTTGAAGGCGCCGTCGCCGTTGTCGATGTAGACTGCCAGGGCGGTGAAGAGATCGGCGGCCTGTTGCGCAGTCAGCAAGCGCCCCTGCTGATCCTCGAAGCGCAGCGTCAACGCCTGCAGCGCCATCGGTGGATCGCCGACGCGCCCGCGATGGAAAAACACCGTGTCGAGCAGGGCGCGCTGCGTGCCGGCTGTGCCCCGCGCCTGCGTCTGGACAAAGCCAAACTGCCCGCCGCGATTTTCGTACCAGGCGACCTTGCCATCCCCGCGCGAGGCTGACAGCACGTCCAGGTCGCCGTCGCTGTCGATGTCGCTGACAAAGACGCTGTGCGTCACATCGGTGAAGGGGCTGATCAGGTGAGGCGTCCAGGTGGGAAAGAAGCCGCCCCCATTTTCGTACCAGATGACCTGGTCGGTGTACTCGATGGCGGCGATGATGTCCTTGTCGCCGTCAGCATCCATGTCGCCGGTGATGGCGGCGTGCACGCCAGGGGCGGAGTCGCTGACGACAAACCGTTCGAAGCGCAAGCCGGGCCGGTTGGCAAACCAGGAAATCGTGTTGTCCAGTTCCGACGAGACGATGATGTCCTTGTCTGTGTCCCCATCGATGTCGTCGGCGTAGATGAACTGTGCGCCGTCAGCGCGGTCGTAGATCGTCATTGGGGTGAAGACACGCGGCGCACTCTGGCGATAGATCGTGACGCGATCGTCTTCCGCCGACGCCGACATCAGATCGAGCCAGCCATCGCCATCGAGGTCGGCGGCGAAGGTGGAACGCGGATAGAGCACCGAGCGCGTCACAATGTGTTTGCTCCACGCCGCGCCGGAGCCGTCAAGGTTTTCGTACCAGGCCACTGTATTGTCGCCATCGGTCGCCGAATAGAGGTCAAGGTCGCCGTCATTGTCCAGATCGGCGACATTGACGTCGCGCACCCGCATGGCGTCACTTGCCACGAGCGACGATTGAAAACTCACCGACCCTGTCTGCCGCAACTGGTTTTCGTAGCGGATGATGCGATGGGTGGTGCGGTCGGCGGCGATGATGTCCACGTCTCCGTCGCCGTTCAGGTCGCCGCTCGTCACCCACCGCCCGCGCCTGGAACCACGACCTGCCGATGCTGCTGGCGCTGGCGGCGGCCTTGACCTTTCTCCGTGCCAGCGGCTACAGTCGGATCGCGGTGACCGACCGGGCAGCGACCGACCGGGTTGCGGGCTGTTCGGCGCGCTGGCTGGCGGTGACGGGCAGCCTGTTGGGGTTGGCGGCAGCCACGCGGCTGAGCTACGCCTTCCTGGCGCCGGCTTTCGCCCTGGCGCTGTGGCTGGCATGTGGAGGCGCCTGGCGCGCCTGGCTGGCGGCGTGCGGCTGGCTGGCGGCGGGCGGTATAGTGGGGCTGGCGCCGGTGTGGTGGGCGCTCCTCGTCGCGCCGGATGGTTTCATCTTTGGCAATGTGGTCTACAACCTGCGGCTCAATCCGCTCTACTACGCCACTGCCAGCGGCGCGGCGGCGGTGACGCTGCCCGCTAAAGTAGCTGCGCTGGGTGAGCTGTTCTGGCGTCAACCGGGCAATTTGCTGCTGCCGCTGCTCTTTGGCGGTGCGTTGCTGCCGGCGCTGCCACAGTTGCAGCGGCGGGAGGCTTTCCCCCTGCAACTGGTGCTGCTGGCGCTGCCTTTCGCCTTGCTGGGGGCGATGAGCGCGACGCCAGCGCAGACGCAATATTTCTACATGCTCCATCCGTTTCTGACGCTGGGCTTCTTCTACGCCGTAGCGTTGTGGCCGCGTCGCCAGCCGTGGGCGGCGTCGGCGCTGACCGTCGGCGCGCTGATCGGCGTCATGGCGACGGCGTCTGCGTATGCTGGCGGCGTCGAAGTGCTGTTTCGCCCCGACCGCTGGTATCCCATGAAGGTGCACGCACGCGGCGCGCGCATCGCTGCCCTGGCAGGCGATGGCCCCGTGTTGACGTTGGCGCCGATCCATGCGCTGGAGGGTGGCCTGCTCACCTACCCGGAATTCATCACCGGGCCGCTGGCGTGGCGCGTGGCGCCGCTCATTTCTGCGGAGGATCGGGCGCGTTTCGGCCTCGTCACGGCGCCGGAACTGGCGGCGCTGCTGGAGGAACAACCGCCGCGCGCGGTGCTGACCGGTTTCGAGGAGGATGACGCCGGGCTGGAGGCGGTGTTGCTGGCATACGCTCACGACCACAACTTTGTGCCGGTTCCGCTCCCCGATGAAGGCGTGCTACGGCTGGCGCCATTGACGCACTGGCGCCACGCGATCCAGCTTGGCGCGGTCGAGCTGCCGACGCACTCCGTGCGGCCTGGCGCCGACGTGGTTGTCACGCTGCACCTGATGAACAGCGCGCCGATCACCCGCAACCTCAACGTGCTCGTGCGTGTTGTGGATGCCGCCGGCAAGGAAACGGCGCGCAGCGAAGGCTGGCCCTACGGCGCGCCGACCTCGACGTGGCAGGCAGGCGTTGCCTGGCCCGACGGTCATACGCTGCGGATCGCAGCAGATGCTGCACCGGGCCCCCAGCGCGTCGAGGTGAGCTTCTACGACCCAGAGACGCTGGAGCTTTTCGGTGACGTCTACACGGCTGGCTATCTGCTGGTGGGGGGTGACGAACTGACCCTGGCGCCGGTGGCGACCTTTGCGCACGGTCTCGACTTGCTGGCGGTCGAGACCGGCGTGCAGCCAGGCGCGCAGACGGTCACGCTGACGTGGCGACCCTCTGCCCCCTTGCCAGCCAGCTACACCATGTTTGTGCACCTGCTCGACCCGGCGGGCAACCTAGTCACACAGCACGATCAGCCGCCGTTGCAGGGTTTCTATCCCAGTGATCGCTGGCTGCCTGGCGCACCATATCAAGATGTGGTGACGCTGACGGCGCCTGCTGACGCATCGCCCGGCGACTACCGTCTGGTTGTGGGCTGGTACGATCCCGTCAGTGGGCAGCGGTTGGCGCTCACCGCGCCGGCGGCTGGCGATGCGTTTGCGATATCGCTGCGCGTGGGGGCGACGCAATAGACGGCGGCTTGCTTCTGCGCTATGCTGTGTGCGCAAAGTTGCGGCAGGCGCGCGTGCCGCCTTGAACGCAGGAAGTAGAGGGTTGACTGCACTATGAATCAACGAACCAATCTCCTCCTGATTGTCACTGTCGTTGCCATCATCGCCGTAACAGGGGTGCTGGTCGTGCAACTGGGAAGCAGCAATGTCGCCCCGTCGCCGACTGTTGCGCCCACTGTTGCGCCTACTGCCGAACCCACTGTTGCGATTGCGACTTTGGCGCCTGCCACCGCTGCCCAGGCGTCGTCGCCGGTCGCTGCTCCTCCGGCGGCAGGGACGCAAGCAGCGGCTGCCTCAGCCGCGCCGTCTGCACCCGCTGCGCCTGTGCAACCAACGATCTACGATTACACGGTGGTCAACACCTATCCTCACGATCCCAACGCCTTTACGCAGGGGTTGGTATACCTGGACGGCGTTTTCTACGAAGGGACGGGACTGTACGGACGTTCATCGTTGCGCAAGGTCGCGCCGGACACCGGGCAGGTGCTCCAGCAGCACGATCTCGACGAAACCTTCTTCGGCGAAGGCATCGCCGTCTTGGGCGAGGAGATCTTCCAGCTCACCTGGCAGAATGGCGTCGGCTTCGTCTACGACCGTGAGACATTCGCCGAAAAGCGTCGCTTCACCTACGCCACGGAGGGCTGGGGGTTGACGCACAATGGCGAAAACCTGATCATGAGCGATGGCACGCCGACCATCTATTTCCGCGACCCGGCGACGCTGGAGGAGGTGCGGCGCATCACTGTGACCTTGGGCGGCGAACCCGTGGTGCGGCTGAATGAGCTGGAGTACATCGGCGGCAAGATTCTTGCCAATGTCTGGCAGACCGATATCATGCTGCGCATCGACCCGGCGACGGGCGTCGTCGATGGCGTCTACGATTTCACCGGCTTGCTGGCGCAGGCGCCGCCATCGACTTCGGCCACAGCGCCAGACGTGCTGAACGGCGTCGCCTATGATCAAGAGAACGACCGCTTTTTTGTCACCGGCAAATTGTGGCCCGCGCTGTTCGAAGTGAAACTGCACCCGCGCCAGGCGCAATGACAAATCTTTGCGACCAACTGAATTGTGAATCGACAAGGGAAGCATCATGAAGGCACTCCTGGTTGGCGGCGGCGGTCGTGAACACGCCATCGCCCACAAACTCTGCCAATCTCCACAGCTTGAGCATCTCTACGTAGCGCCCGGCAACGGCGGCACGGCGCGGCTGGCAAAAGCCGAAAACGTCGCCATCGGCGCCGAGGATATCCCGGCGCTGCTTGCCTTTGCCCGCGAACACGCCATCGACCTGACCGTCGTCGGCCCCGAAGCGCCGCTGGTCGCCGGCATCGTCGATACGTTCCAGGCGGCAGGGCTGCGCATCTTTGGGCCAACACGCGCCGCCGCTCAACTGGAAGGCTCGAAGGCGTTTTCCAAGCGCTTCATGCAACGCTGGCAGATTCCCACCGGTCAGGCCGAGATCTTCGATGACTTTGATGACGCCATGCGCTACATGCGCGCCATCGACTTCGTGCCCGTGATCAAGGCGAGCGGGCTGGCCGCCGGCAAAGGCGTCATTGTGCCCACGACTATGGAGCAAGCCGCCACTGCCGTGCGCGAGATTTTGCTCGACCGGCGCTTTGGCGATGCGGGCGCCACGCTGCTGGTCGAGGAGAAACTCACCGGGCCAGAGGTCTCGGTGCTGGCGTTCTGCGATGGTCGTCGCGCCCGGCTCCTGCCGACGGCGCAGGATCACAAGCGGCTGCGCGACCGCGATCAAGGTCCAAACACCGGCGGCATGGGCGCATTCTCGCCCTCGGCGCTGGTCACACCGGAGCTGTTGGCGGAGATCGAGCGCACGACGATTCAGCCGGTGTTGGCGGGCATGGCCGCCGAAGGCGCGCCCTACGTCGGCGTGCTCTACGCCGGGCTGATGCTCACGCCGCAGGGGCCGCGCGTGCTGGAGTACAATTGTCGCCTCGGCGACCCGGAGACGCAGGTGCTCTTGCCGCTGCTCGAAAGCGATCTGGTCGAGGTGTTGTCGGCGTGCATCGACGGCGCGCTTGACCAGGTGCACCTGCGCTGGCGCAAAGCGAGCGCTGTCACTGTCGTCATGGCTTCCGAAGGCTACCCGGATGAGTATCGCACCGGGCTGGAAATCTTTGGCATCAATGACGCCGAAGCGACTGGCTGCACCGTCTACCAGGCTGGCACGCGCCTCAAGGATGGCCGCCTGGTTACAGCCGGCGGCCGCGTCCTGGCCGTGACTGCCACGGCGCCCACCGTCGAGCACGCCGCACGCCGCGCCTACATTGGTGTTCAGCGCATCAACTTCGCCGGCGCTCACTATCGTCGCGATATTGGCCTGCCGTTGCGCGCGCAGGCCAAACCAGCGGGGCGCCCGGCGGCAACTCGAAAGGCGAAAAGATCATGACGGAAGCAACCGCCGTCAAAAGTGCGGAGCCGACCCCCGACGCCGCCAAAGCGAAAATGGAGCTGCACGACGAGATTGTCGAGACCGAGCACGTCGCCCGCATTGGCGGCGGCGATGTAGCGTACAGAGCCACAGCCGGGCGCATCGTGATGAAAGATGAAGAGGGCAAAGCCAAAGCGGCTGTCTTCTTCATCGCCTACACGCGCACTGGCGTTGAAGAGCCGCGTCGCCGCCCGGTCATCTTTTCTTTCAACGGCGGCCCTGGCGCCTCGTCGGTCTGGCTGCATCTGGGTTTGCTGGGGCCGCGGCGCGTGTTGGCTGGCGACGCCGGAGCGCTGCGCCCGCCGCCGTATCAGCTTGTGGACAACGAATACTCCCTGCTCGACCTGGCAGACATCGTCTTCATCGACCCCGTCAGCACCGGATACAGCCGCCCTGCACCCGGCGAGGAGGCGAAGCAATTTCATGGGCTGGAGCCAGATATCGAGTCGGTCGGTGAGTTCATCCGTCTCTACGTCACGCGCTACAAACGCTGGGCGTCGCCCAAGTTTCTGGCGGGCGAGAGCTACGGCACGACGCGCGCGGCAGGGTTAGCCGGTTACTTGCAGAGCAAGCATGGCATGTATCTGAATGGCCTGCTGCTCATTTCGACGGTGCTCAACTTCCAGACGCTGGAATTCGAGGTTGGCAACGAGCTGCCCTACGTGCTCTTCTTGCCGACTTACACCGCCACCGCCTGGTATCATCAGCGGCTGGCGGCGGATTTGCAAGCGGACCTGCAAAAGGCTATCCGTGAGGCGGCGGATTTTGCCGCGGGCGCATACGCACATGCCCTCTTCCAGGGCAGCGCGTTGGCGCCCGCCGCTCATGCCGAGATGGTGCGCGAGGTGGCGCGCTACACCGGTCTCTCCGAAGCCTACGTCGCGGCAGCGAATCTGCGGATTGAAATCTCCCGTTTTTGCAAAGAATTGCTGCGCGACCAGCGGCGCACTGTGGGGCGTCTCGACAGTCGCTTTACTGGCATAGAACGCGACGCCGCTGGTGAACGGTTTGACAGCGACCCCAGCTACGCGGCGATCCAGGGCGCATACTCCAGCGCCATGAACGCCTACGTGCGCGAGGAACTCAATTTTGCCAGCGACCTGCCCTATGCTGTGTTGACGGGGCTGTATGAGAACTGGGATTACAGCAAGCATCAAAACAAGTATGTCGATGTGAGTGAGACGCTGCGCGCTGCAATTGCGCAGAATCCATTTCTTCAAATCTTCGTCGCCAATGGGTATTATGATCTGGCAACGCCATTTTTTGCGACCGAGTATACGATCAACCATCTGCATCTGGAGCCAGCGCTGCAAGCCAACGTGCGCATGGCTTACTACGCAGCCGGACACATGATGTACGTCCATGCCGCGTCGCTGGCGCAGATGCGCATCGATATGGCGGCATTTCTGGACGCCGCGCTGAGTTCGCTGCGAGGAGAACGATGACAACGTTGTACAAAGAGGCTGGCGTCGACATCGATGCTGGCGCACAGGCAGTCAGCCTGATGAAGGAGGCAATCCAGGCAACTTTCACGCCCAACGTGTTGATGGGCGTGGGGAGCTTTGGCGGCGTCTTCGCACTGCGTGGGCTGCCGGTGCAACCGGTGCTGGTGGCCTCGATCGATGGCGTCGGCACCAAAGTCAAGCTGGCGGCGGAGCAGGGGCGTTGGCGCAGCGTGGGGCACGACCTGGTCAATCACTGCGTCAACGATATCCTGGTGCAGAATGCGCGTCCCCTTTTCTTCCTGGATTATGTGGCGACAGGCAAACTTGATCCGGCGGCGGCGGCGGAAGCAGTGACTGGCATGGCGGAGGCGTGCCAGAAAGTCGGCTGTGCGCTGCTCGGCGGCGAAACGGCGGAGATGCCTGGCGTCTATGCGGAGGGCGCCTTCGACCTGGCAGGCGCCATCGTTGGGCTGGCTGACAGGGCGACGTTGCTGCCGCAACCGGCGACGATGACGGCGGGCGACGCGCTGATCGGGCTGGCAAGCAGCGGGCCACACACCAACGGCTACTCACTGATCCGCAAGATCGTGGCGGGGCGCGACCTGACCCAGGCGCTGGAGGACGGTCAGACGCTGGCTGATGCGCTGTTGGCGCCGCATCGCTGTTATTTATCCCAGATCGAGGCAGTGCAGCAGGCAGGCCATACGATCAAAGGCATGGCGCACATCACCGGCGGTGGGTTGCTGGAAAATCTACCGCGTGTCTTGCCAGCGCATCTGGCTGCGCGTGTCGTTGTGCGCAGTTGGGAGCGTCCGCCGATCTTCGAGCAACTGGTGCGCTGGAGCGGGATCGACCTTACCGAGGCGCACCGCGTCTTCAACATGGGGATCGGCATGGTGCTCATCGTCGCCAGTGCAGCCGCTGAGGAGATTCTCGACCTGCTGCCCGACGCCGTCGTCATTGGTCGGCTGGTGGAGCGGAAGAGCGAGGCGGTGAATCTAGTTTTTTGAGACTGGGAAATAGGAGATTAAGAGATTGGGCGAATTAGAGATTGACTGAGGTGTGTGCTCAGCCAATCTCCAATCTCTCAATCCCCTAATCTCCCAATCCCTCCTCAACATTTGAGGCGCAATCATGACAGCAAATCTCGTCGTGCTAATTTCTGGCAACGGGAGCAACTTGCAGGCGCTGATCGACGCAATCCGCATGAAGGCGCTGGACGCAACGATTGCGTGCGTCGTGTCGAATCGCCGCGCTGCTTTTGGGCTGGTGCGCGCCGAGCAGGCAGGCATTCCGACGCACTATTTCCCGCTCAAGCCGTATCTTGACGCCGGGCGCACGCGCAGCGACTACGACGCCGACCTGGCGGCGTTGGTGGCGTCCTATCAGCCAGACTGGGTAGTGCTGGCCGGGTGGATGCACATCCTCAGCGCAGCGTTTGTGACGCGCTTCCCCTATCGCATCGTCAATCTGCATCCGGCGCTGCCGGGCAAGTTCCCCGGCGCGCATGCCATCGAAGAGGCGTTTGCGGCGTTCCAGCGCGGCGAGATCAAACAGACCGGTTGCATGGTGCACCTGGTGCCTGACGAGGCGGTGGACGCTGGCCCCGTGATCGGCGTGGCAGAAGTGCTGATCTACCGCACCGACACGCTGGAGATGCTCGCAAACCGGATGCATCAGGCGGAGCACAGGCTGCTTGTCCAATCCTTGCAGCGCTTGATCGTCGGGGACGAAGATATGGAATTTGAAGACGAATAACGCAACGCCACCAGGATAGGGAAATCTGATGCAAACCAGAACTGCAGTGCTGCACGCCGTTGACGCGCCGATTGTCATTGAAACGCTCGACCTGGATGCGCCCAGGGTGGGTGAAGTGTGCGTGCGCATCCGGGCGGCGGGTGTTTGTCACAGCGACTGGCATCTCGTCACTGGCGCCACACGCCATCCGCTGCCCGCCGCGTTAGGGCATGAGGGCGCCGGCGAAGTGATCGCAGTGGGGCCGGGCGTCACGCGGCTGCGCGTGGGCGACTATGTCAGCCTGAACTGGGCGCCAGCCTGTGGCGCGTGTTTTTATTGTTTGCATGACAGCCCCAATCTGTGCGACGCCTATCTCGAACCAATTTGGGCGGGCGTTTTGCTCGATGGCGCCCCGCGTTTTTCGTTGGCGGGGCAGCCCGTCTATCAATACTGTGGATTGGGGTGCTTCAGTGATTACGTCGTCGTGCCGGAGCAGAGCTGCGTGCCGCTCGACCCGCACGTGCCGGCGGCAGTGGCGGCGTTGATCGGCTGTGCTGTCACGACTGGCGTCGGCGCCGTGCTCAACACTGCGCAGGTGCGCCCCGGCAGCAGCGTGGCGATCTTCGGCGCCGGCGGTGTGGGGATGAGCATGGTGCTCGGCGCAAAACTGGCAGGCGCAGCGCGCATCATCGTGGTGGATAGTGTGGCGAGCAAGGGGGAGCACGCGCTGAGTCTGGGCGCCACGCACTTCGTGCCAGCGGGCGCGGACGCTCCCGCCGCCATTCGGTCACTGACGGGTGGGCGCGGCGCTGATTACACGTTCGAGGCTGTGGGCTTGCCGGCGGTGCAGGAGGCGTGTCTGGACGCCGCTCGTCCGGGCGGTATGATCGTGCTGGCCGGGTTGGCGCCGATGGGCACGAGCACGAACCTGCCGGGCGCCATCCTGACGCGACAGGAGAAAACGGTCAAGGGCAGCTACTACGGCAGCGCCAACCCGCCGCGCGATTTTCCGCTGTTGGCCTCGCTCTATCTCGACGGATTGCTCGACCTGGACAGCCTGATCACGCGCACCTACCGGTTGGAGGAGATCAACACTGCCTACGCTGAGATGCTGGCGGGGCGCGTGGTGCGCAGCGTGCTGACCTTCGACGCATAGGACAGATTCGCCTCCCTGTCAGGACTTCTACCTGGCGCAGAGGCGGCAGCAAACGCTGCGGCGGGCAGCGAAAGGCGCAGCCCGCCGCGCCCCTCACCCCTCGCCCCGCTTCACGCCAGATCGAGCAGCATCACCGTGGCAGACGCCGGGCACGCTGTCTGGAACTCAACGGAAGCAGTCACCGCCGCCGGTGCGTCCTGGCGGTCGATGCGACGAAAGCCAAAGCGCGGGAAGTAGTCGGCGGCTGTGGTGGTCAGCAGCACGACCTGCGTGATCCCTGTCGCGCGCGCCTGGTCGAGCAGATGGCGCACCAGCGCGGCGCCAACCCCGCTGCCCTGCTCCATCACCGCCACGGAGCGCAGCAACCCGACGCCGCCATAACGCTCAAGTCCTGCCACCCCAAGGATGGCGCCGGCTGCGTCCACCATCACCACAAATGCGTCGAGATGCGCCTGGGCGCCGTCGAGCGGCAATGCGTAGCGCGCAAGCAGGTCGGCAATAGCGGGCCAGTCGGCGGCCTGCGCCGGGCGGACGGTGTTCGTGTTTAGGATCGCGTTCATGATTGGTGACTCCTTAGTGGGATGTGGAGGCGCGCAATGGTCTTGACGCCAGGTTCGCTGGTCAATGTGACATCACCGCCGTGACCCTCTGCGACGGCTTTGCAGACATACAGCCCCAGGCCAGCGCCCTGCACCTGCGCCTTGCGGGCGGCTTTGCCACGATAGAAACGCTGGAAGATCAACGGCAGTTCGTCCGCCTCGACGCCCATACCGTGATCCTCCACCTCGAAGCGCCAGGCGCCGTCACTCAGCGCAGAGCGGACGATGACCTCGCTGCCCTGTGGGCTGAATTTGATGGCGTTTGCCAGTAGTTGTTTCACCGACTGTTCCAGCCGTTCGGCGTCGCCGTCGAGCAACTCGCCGGCGGGCCAGCTATCCTCAACCACGAGGCGAATCGCCCGGGCGTTCGCCTGCGGCGCAAGATCGGTGAGCGCCGTGGAGATCAATTGCGATGGATTGAGGCGCGTCGGGTTGAGGCGCAGCGTGCCGCGCTGAATGCGCGAGACGGTCAAAATCTCCTCAATGAGTTTGTCCAGACGAACGGAGCTGTTGTACACCGTATTGAGGAAGCGCTTCTGCAGATCGGTGAGTGGGCCAGGGTGCTCGGTGAGCAACGTCTCGGTCCAGCCCATGATCGAAGCAAGCGGCGTGCGCAGTTCGTGCGACACCGTGGAGACGAAATCATCGCGCAGGCGGTCATACTCGCGGCGTTCGGTGACATCACGGATGGAGACGGTGTAGGTGCGTCGATCGGCCAGGACGAAGGACTGAATGCGCATCTCGATGGGAAAGGTGCGTCCGGTGCAGGTTTGTCCCTCAAGGTCAAGGAAGAAACCGGGCGTGTGCAACTGCTTTGCCGCCACGAATTGCTGCATATCCTGGATCGACGCGTCGGGGCGGTGGGCCGGGGAGAGCAGCATCCACAGTTGCTTGCCGATCAGCTCGTCGCTGCGGCAGTCGAACATATCGCTGGTCTGGGTGTTTGCCATCAAGATGCGCCCTTCGGCATCGGTGGTGACGACGCCCTCGTCGACGGTGTTGAGCACGGCCGTCAGGGTGTCGATCGCCATCTTGCGCTCGGTGACGTCGTAGGCGGCGCCGACGACGCCGTGGATCTGACCCTGTGGGTCGATCACCGGGCGATAGATGGCATCGTAGGCGCGCCCTTGCGTCTCGACGGTGACGGTGCGCGTCTCACCAGCCAGCGCCGCGCGAATGTTCTCTAAAATGGCGGCGTTGCCAGCATACAACTCGAAGACGGATTGACCGACGGCCTGGCCGGGTTTGCGACCCAGATCGCGCAGGCCGCGCCCTTCCGATAGCAGGAATTTGCCATCCTGATCGAGCGAGAAGAGCACCGAGGGGGTGGCGTCGATCAAGGTGCGCAGCATGTTGCGCTCCCACAGGATGCTGTGATGGGCGACAGCTAATTCCTCGTTTTGCAGACATGCGCGACCGGCCTCGGTCAGCTTGATCAGCAGCGGCGTCAACATGCGCAGCAGGTCGGGATCGATCGCCTGGTCGTGCTTGACCAACGCCAGAAAGCCTAAATTGCCCAGCGGCAACAGGTGATAGAACGCGCCGGCCTCAGTCTCGCCGTGGCGCGGCAGAGCGCCGATGAAGCTTTGCCAGGCGTGGCGGTCGAGTTCCTGGGGCAGCAGTGCATCCACGATGGCGATCGCCTCGTTGTGTCGCACATTGCGGGGAATGGCGCTGACCGGCGTGCGCTGCGGCGTCTCCTGCCGGGAAAGATAGATCGCACCGGCTGCGCCATTCAACTGACGGAGAAACGCCTCAATCGCAGTGGTGAACATCACCCCTGTGTCCAGCGTAACACCAATTGAGATGGCAATTTCATACAAAATTTGCATTTGATCTTGCAGGCTGAGCGGTTCAGAGCGCCGCTCGGCTGAACTCTGCGCGGAAGGTGGGGTGCACAACTCTGCGTCCATGACATACCTGCTTCTGTGTTAGATGGGAAACATGCCGACGACCGTGGTCTTGTTGAGGAAGGAGGGATAGTCGCGCCCGTTGCAGGCAAATTCGCCCAACGAGAGGACACCGACCGTGGCTGTGCCGGGAAGGTAGAGATTGACCAGTTCGCGTTGAAAGCGATCTTGCAGAAAAATCATGCTGGAAACGCAGTCGATGACAAAGACAGTGTGGGCGCGACCGTAGCGTCGCAACTGGCTTTCGGCTTCGAGCAGCGCCTCATCGGCGGCGACCAGGAGGGAGGTGTGGGTGGCGCTCAGGATATCGACCAGCGCGCCCTGAGGGACGTCGCCAATGCACACCAGGCTTTCCCCCTCGGCGCGCACGGGGTCGCGCACAACACGTTCGACGCCATAACGCTGGATGCCAAACGGAAAATTTTGCGCCACCTCGTAGAAACGCTCCTCGTCCCACTCCTTCGTGTAGACCGAGCTGACGGCTGCTTTGTACACCTGCAGCGCTGGACGCCAGTTGAGGGTGTGGATCACATTGCCGGCGGATTCGGTGACGTGATATGGCCCGGACAACTTGACCCAGCCATGTCGTGCGGCTACGCCAGAGGGCAAATCGACGATTGCCAACACGGCGGCATCCTCCAGCAACCCGGCATTGGTGATGATGCAGGGCTTGGGGTGTAGATCGAGCGATCCCGCGCCGCCGCCGATGACCTTGTACTTGAGACCAACCTGACTGTGAAATGCCTGGAGGAGCGGCGTCAACTGCTGCGAGAAGCCGTCGGCCCAACAGAAGGCCGTGCCGGGCGCGTCGTTGGCGTCCTCCAGAGCAGTCATTGCCGCTTCCAGTGCGGCGGGCGTGGCGCGACTCAATGCCTGAATCGTCGTCACGCGCGGGGCGACGGGCAGACCCACAATGACGCTGCCGCGCGTGTAGTGATGCCCCTGATAGATCACGGCGGGAAAGACGCCGCCAAAGACAGGCAATTGCACACTCTGCAGGAGCGGGTTCAGACGTTCGGGCATGAAGTCATTGGCATCGGCGGCCAGCACCAGCAGTCCTTTGACGCCAGGCTGCGCCTGCGCCACCTCCAGCAACTGCTGCAAAGTCTTCGCCGAACCGGTCGTATCCAAATAGGTGAACATCCACTAACCTCAACGTAGCAACGACGATGCACCCGGCTCTTGCCATTTTATGAGGAGCGGATCAAAGCCGCATTAAGACTGCGTCAAGGCTGCAAGAAAAGTCTGCATTAAAAGAATGCGCAACTTTCTAGATTTATACACTAAATAGCAGATGACATCCAACGATTTTCGATGCACGCTTAAGTTGTTATTAACAGCACTGTGACGCCTGCGATATAGGATGGCAAAGGTGGATGTGGGTGAGCGCACGCGAGCCGCCTGGAAAGGAGAGTAACAATGGTCAGTGACCTGATGATCGATCGTGACGACCGCGCGGACAGGCTGATACAGGAACAGGCGCCGCCCACCGCCCCGCCGGAGCAGACGGTCATGGATGCAGCCGTGCAATCGGCGGGGCGCCCAACCTATGACAAGTATTTGCAGTGGAAAACCCAGCCGCTGACGACGCCGCCGGCGCTCTCGATCGTGATTCCCGCCTACAACGAGGCTATCCGCATCGTGCCGACGATCGGCGCCATGGCTTCCTATGTGTGTGGGCTGGACTTGAGCTGGGAGTTGATCGTCGCCGATGATGGCTCAAAGGATGAGACTGTCGCCTTATGCACGGGGTTGGAGTTAGCCAACCTGCGCGTGCTGATTGCGGAGAGGAACGGCGGCAAAGGCAGCGCTGTGCGCCGCGGCGTCCTGGCGGCACGCGGGGATCGCATCCTCTTTGCCGACGCGGACAACTCGACGCCTATCGAAGAGCTCAGCAACCTGATGCGTCGCATGGATGAGGGGTACGACGTGGTCGTTGGCTCGCGTGCGGCGAGCGGCGCTGAGGAAGCGCATCGCTCGTGGGTCCGCCGCACGATGAGCAACACGTTGCGCGCCATGATTCGCCCGATCCTGGGCATGAATATCAAGGATACGCAGTGCGGCTTCAAGCTCTTCAAGCGCGAGGCTGCGCAGCGCATTTTTGCGGCGCAGACGATTATGGGCTTCTCCTTCGATCTGGAAATTCTGTATCTTGCGCATAAATTTGGCTACAAGGTGGCCGAACAGCCGGTGAGCTGGATTGATGCGCCTGGCTCCAAGGTGGACAAGATGAAGGAGATTCGCCGTTTTCTCAAGGACATGGCTCGCATCAAACTCAATGATCTCAAGGGCGTTTACGATTAAGGAGTCGCTATGCATGTCGCCATCGTCACCACCTATCCGCCGGGAAAGGGCACACTGAACGAGTACGCTTTTCACTTCGTGCGCGCCTTGCGCGCCAAAGAGGAAATCAGCCGGATCACGTTGCTGGTCGACGCCTTGCCTGACGGCGCGCCCTATCCGGCGCCAGCGCAGGCAGCCGGGCAGGCTGAATTGTGCATCACGCCTTGCTGGCAATTCAACGATCCGCGCAATGCGTGGCGGATTGTGCAGGCCGTGCGCCAGGCGCAACCCGACGTCGTGCTGTTCAATATCCAGTTTGCCAGCTTCGGCGACAAGAAAACATCGGTGGCGTTGGGGCTGATGGCGCCGTGGCTGGTGAGGCTGGCGGGCTTCCCCAGCATGGTGTTGCTGCACAACATCATGGAGACGGTCGATCTGCGCAACGCCGGCTACGCCGGCAACGCCGCCATCGAATGGGTGATGCGGACGGCGGGCGCCATCACCACGCGCATGTTGCTCAACGCCGACCTGGTGGCGCTGACGATCCCCAAGTACGTGGAAATTCTCCGCGCCAAATACCGGGCAAAAAATGTGTTGCTGGCGCCGCACGGCAGCTTCGAGGATAACCCCCCCATGCCGACTTTCGAGCTGCCACCGGGGCCGCGCCAGATCATGGCGTTTGGCAAGTTCGGCACGTACAAGCGCATCGAGATCATGGTGGAGGCGCTGCGCATCCTGGAGGCGCGCGGCTACACCAATCTGGAGGTGGTCATCGCCGGCAGCGATAGCCCGAACGCCAAAGGCTATCTGGATGAGATGCGGGCGCGTTATGCAGATGTGCCCAACCTGCGTTTTACGGGCTACGTCGCCGAGGAGGACGTGCCGCGGATCTTCCAGTCGGCGACGGTGACTGTCTTCCCGTACACGAGCACGACCGGCAGTTCCGGCGTGTTGCATCAGGCGGGCAGCTATGGGTGCGCCGTGGCGTTGCCCAACATTGGCGACTTTGCTGAGGTGATCACGGAAGAGGGCTACGTCGGCGAGTTCTTCGAGCCGAACGACCCGGAGACGCTGGCCGACGCCATCGCCGCCCTGCTCGACAACGACGAGCGGCGTAGGGAGATGGGGTTGCGCAACTATCGCGCTTCTTGCGGCCTGCCCATCGCTGATGTGCTCGACTGGTATTTGTTGCACTTTAGCGCTCTCATCGAGAAACACCACCGCCAGCCCACGCGCCGCGCTCGGAACGCTGAAGCCGCGCAGCCCGTCACGGAGCTTGCGACGCCTGCCACCAAACCCTAAGCATGAATGATGGATGATAGAGGAGAGATTTGTATGAGCACAACCATGACGCAGCTTTCCCCTCAGGTGATTCTGGCGCCGATCGCCGGTCGCTTTGACGCACACCAGGTGCCTAAGGTCCAGAAGGAGATCGACGCGGCGCTGGCAAATGGCGCCAACACTGTCATCATGGATCTGAGCGAGGTCAACTTTGTCGATTCGAGCGCACTGGCGGTGATGGTGCGCACCATGAAACACTGCCGTGAACGCAACGGCGAGTTGATACTCTGTGGCGTGCGTCAGCCGGTGCGCATTATCTTCGATCTGACGCGCATGGACAAAGCATTCCGCATCTTCGATGACCTCGTCGCCGCCCGTGCATCTGTTGGCGTATAAAACCGGAAGCTGAACGGCGACTGGCAACCAGCTCGCAGCAGCATGACGACCAGGGAAACAGCATTCACCATGAATGAACACATCCTGGTAGTGGAGGATGACGACTCCCTACGCGACTGGATCGACTTCGAATTGGGCTTCGACGGCTACCGCGTCAGCCAGGCGGCGGATGGCGCCAGCGCGCTTGCTTTCATCGATTCCCGACCGCAGCTTGACCTGATCCTGCTCGACGTGCAACTGCCGGGCATGAATGGCTTTCAAATCTGCGATTACATTCAACAGTTGCCCGAAATGGCGGCCGTGCCGGTGATCTTTTTGACGGCGCGCGCCTCGCTTGACGACAAGCTCAGCGGCTTTGCGGCGGGCGCCGTTGACTATTTGACCAAGCCCTTCAAGATGGCGGAGCTAAAGGCGCGCATCCAGGCGCTGTTGCGGTCAAAAGAACGCCAGCGCTCCGTCGGACGCCAGGAGGAACACGCCCAGCGCAATAAGGAGATGGCTGAG